>OJIR01000604.1_pt1 | contig 11002 bp, 8 predicted proteins | sample 1595711 | NCBI WGS metagenome assembly OJIR01 (sample SAMN05416846, study PRJEB24817) | seawater metagenome | isolation source: Sea water | place: Canada:Atlantic | collected 2013-07
TTTACTTTCAAGTGGCTTAATGGCATTAAGCACTGCAAGTTTTGCTGCAGAAGAAATTAAAGCTGCAGAAAAAAACGCAGAAGAAGAAGTTGAAGTAATTCAAGTAACAGGTATTCGTGGTGCATTACAAAGAGCACAAGCGATTAAAATGAGCTCAAATTCAATTGTTGAAGTTCTTTCTGCTGAAGATATAGGTAAATTACCCGATACCAGTGTTGCCGAATCATTAGCACGCCTTCCTGGTGTTACGGGTGAGCGTCGTAACGGCCGTACCAGTGGTCTATCAGTACGTGGCTTCAATGAAAACTATATTGGTACTTCATTAAACGGTCGTGAGTTACTTGGTATGGGTGATAACCGTGGCGTAGAGTTTGATTTATACCCAACTGAAATTGTATCTAACATCGTAGTATATAAAACACCTGAAGCCGGTCTTATCGCGCAAGGCATTGGTGGTACTATTGATTTACAAACTGTTAGCCCATTAAATTCAGATGCTTCGATGACACTTAATGCTGTTTACGAACAAAATGAAAAAGATTCAGCTAACCCAGATTATGATAACAATGGTCATCGTTTATCGTTCAACTATGTCGATCAATTTATGGACGATACCTTAGGCCTAGCTTTTGTTGTTTCTAATCAAGAAACACCTCGTCAAGAAGAGAACTTCCGTGGTTGGGGTTATGCTGATGTTGGTTATGCAAGTTGTGATGATAATGGTGAAAACTGTGTAAAAAAACAAGATTTAAATGGTAATGACATAGATCCGGCTACAAAAGTTTTAGGTGGCCATGATTCATTTGCCCGCTCTGCTTTGATGGAACGTAGTTCAGTCGCTGCAATTGTTGAATATCAACCTAATGACCAACTTAGCGTTAAATTCGATGCCTTATACATCGACTTTAATGAAAGTGATGTTCGTCGTGGCCTTGAAGAAGGTGGCCCGGTATGGGGTGGTGTCAACTACGATGTTGCATCAATTGAAAGTGGTTTAGTTACTTCGGGTCAGTGGGACGGTTTCCATTCAGTAGTTCGTAATGACGCCAGAACACAAGAATCTGAACTGACTACCTTTGGCTTAAATGTTGAATACGCCTTAAATGATAATTGGTCAACCGTATTAGATATATCAACAGGTGATGTTGATAAATCAATCATCGATTTAGAGAGCTATTCAGGTACTGGCCGTGCTGGTGTTGATGGACGTCCATCAGCTGCTCGTTCATGGGAAATGACGTCAACAGGCGTTATGTATAGCGCTCATCCAACGCTTCCAGGCGTTGACTATACTGATGAAAGCCTTATGCGTCTTGCAGGTCCTCAATCATGGGGTGCACCTGTTATTGGTAGTGATGCACAAGATGGTTTTGTTAACCGTCCTGTATTCGAAGAAGAATTAGACAGTGTTCGTTTTGAAGTTAACGGTGTAGTTGAATACAGTATTATTAGCGGTATCAGCATGGGCGTTAACTACTCTGAACGTAGTAAAAGCAAAATCAATGAAGGTGATTACCTAACATCTCCAGAATACCCGGGTGCAGGAGCTATTCCTGATGTTTTAGGTGTTGCAGGTTTAGACTTCATTGGTATTGATGGTGTCCTTGCCTACGACAGTTTAGGTTTATACAAAAGTGGTTATTACACAGCAACAGAAGCTTCTTTAGTGCAAACTGATCGCTTAGGTGATACTTATACCGTTGATGAAGAAACATTAACGTTATACGCAAAACTTGATTTTGAGGCTGATTTTGCTGGCATCTACATGACAGGTAACTTTGGTATTCAATACATTGACGTTGACCAATCTTCAACAGGTTTTTCAACGGTTGAAAATGCACAAGCTTATGTAGTATCTACACCTGTAAGTGGCGGTGCTTCATACTCAGATGTGTTACCTACATTAAACTTAAATTTTGAAATTGCTGAAAATCAATTTATTCGTACTGGTTTATCAAAAGTACAAAGTCGCCCACGTATGGATGATATGCGTCCTAATGCCCGTGCTACTTTTGCTTATAACGATAATCAAATTCAAAGTTCAAACCCACAAAATGGTCCATGGACAGGCAGTGCTGGTAACCCGATGTTAGAGCCTTTAACAGCAAACCAGTTTGATCTTTCTTACGAAAACTACTTTGCTGAAGATGGTTATTTTGCAGCAACCTTTTTCTATAAAGATTTAACTAACTGGCATAGAACTTCAGATGCACTAACTGATTTTTCTGATGTATATATCCCTGAGATACATAAAGACTCTAATGGTGATGCTCCTGCAACGTTGGATGGTTTTGTTAGTACCACCACAGATGGTTTTGAAGGTTTTGTTCGTGGTTACGAATTACAAGCCAGTGTCCCATTACGTGTAATGCATGACGCTTTAGATGGTTTTGGTTTAGTCATAAGTGGAACATTCCTAGATGGTAAACTTAGTGATGGTGGTAAAGTACCTGGACTTTCTGAAGAAAGTTATTCATTAACCGCTTACTATGAAAGAAATGGCTTCGAAGTTCGTATTGCCGGTACAAAACGTGATGAGTTCTTAACTGAAACACGCGGAGGCAGCCTTGCTTTGGAAGCAACTGATGATTTAGGTGCCGAAATTTGGGATGCACAAATCAGTTATGACTTCGATGAATCTGGCATTGAATCACTACAAGGGTTACGTGTTTCATTCCAAGCTCAGAACATTACCGACGAAAAGACTATTCAAGCTGAAGCAAATGATGGAAGACAAATAACCTCTTATCAATCATTTGGTGCTAACTACTCGTTAGGTCTTAACTACTCCTTCTAGTAAGGTTTTAGTTAACATAAAACCTGTCAGTGTACTGACAGGTTTTTTTTTAAGTGACTTTTGCACTATAAAGCGGTTAGGGTTTGTAGGTCTTACATTTTACCCTCCACTCTTGATTACTTTTAAGAGTCCAAGACGAATGAGTGTAGTGCAAAATTCATTTGATTTAATCACACGTTATTTATAAGAGAGACTCAAGCATGAATAGTCCAATTAAAAAGGTAGTGGTATTAGGTGGTGGTACTTCTGGGTGGATTTCAGCCGCATTATTGAAAAAAATACTCGGCACGGCTATTCAGCTTGAATTGGTCGAGTCTGATGCTATCGGCACTATTGGTGTTGGCGAAGCGACCATTCCACCAATCAAGCACTTAAACAATGTTTTAGGCATAAACGAAGCAGAGTTTTTACGTGAAACCAAAGCGACCATTAAACTTGGTATTAACTTTGAAAACTGGAAAAGCCAGGGACACAGCTATTTACATAGTTTTGGTGCAGCAGGAAAAAGCTTAGCCTTTTGTCATTTTCATCACCTATTAAAACGCGCCAATCAATTAGAAGATGATAGTAATTTATGGCAATACGATTTGAATTATTTGGCTGCTAAAGCAGGTAAGTTTGCCCAAATCAAAAGTAAAGACCCTATCATTGAATTACCTTACGCCTATCATTTTGACGCTGGTCTTTATGCAAAATTTTTACGAAAGTTTAGTGAAAAACTGGGCGTTATCAGAACAGAGGGTTTAGTCGAGCACGTTGAACAGTGCCCTAACTCTGGACATATAACGTCTCTTAAGTTGAAAAATGGACAAACCGTTACCGGTGATCTATTTATCGACTGTTCAGGTTTTAAAGGATTACTTATTCAAGAGAAGCTTCGCACTGGTTATGAAGATTGGAGTCATTTACTACAATGTGACCGTGCGATTGCAGTACCTTCAGAGCGATTAGAAAAAACCTTACCTTATACACGTTCTATAGCTCATGCCGCAGGCTGGCAGTGGCGTATTCCATTGCAGCATCGTAATGGTAATGGCTTAGTTTACAGCAGTAGCCATTGTAGTGAACAACAAGCTATGGATACCATAATGGGAAACTTAGACAGTAAAGCCATTGCTGATCCTAAAGTTATTAAGTTTCAAACTGGTCGACGTTACAAGCAGTGGAACAAAAATGTTATCGCTATTGGACTATCCAGTGGTTTTTTAGAACCGCTCGAGTCCACCAGCATTCACCTTGTGCAATCTGCGGTTGTCCGCTTAGCACATCTTTTTCCTCATCAGGGTATTGATAGCAGCTTAGTTAATGAGTTCAACAAGCAATCTGCTACTGAATTTGAACAAATCAGAGACTTTTTAGTACTGCATTATCATGCGACAGAACGAACAGACAGTGACTTTTGGCAAGATATGCGTCAAATGAAAATACCGGACAGTCTCGCCCATAAAATAGAAATATTTAAACAAAGCGGACGACTATTTAGAGAACAAAATGATTTGTTCACCGATAGTTCATGGCTGCAAGTCATGTTGGGACAAGGCATCGTACCGCAGGATTATCATCCAATCGCCAATATGATGTCTGATGAAAAGCTCGCCGAGATGCTGAGAAAAGTGAAAGAAATAAAGCAAGCACCTATCGATAAACTGCCCAGTCATGATGAGTTTTTGAGAGTGTTTTGTCGCCAATAAATATAAATGAAAGTAATATAGCAAGCAGGAAAAATGACCAATGTGATATCAGCTAAACACGAAGTCAATTATTAATGTAAAAAAATTAATATTCATAATGTTAATAGCTTAACCGATGACAGTTTAGATCAGGATCAGCGACATGGCATAACACCAATCGCTTGGTGCCCATTAGGCGGACTCGCCTACCCAGCTTGGGGAAATGCTTTTTTACAGTTGATGAGCAACGTATTGAAATTGAATTAGCACGCCAAGCTGGGCAATATAACTGCTCACCTTTCCAGCTTATATTAGCTTGGTTGTTAAAACATCCGGCCAACATAAGTCCTATCATTGGTTCAACTATACCAATTCGAATTGTTGCTGCAAAACAAGCCTTAGCGATTGATTATGATCATGCTGATTGGTATCGCTTACTTGAAGCTAGAAATTATTTCCCACAGCTTTAAACGAGAGTAGCTTATAGGTAACTCACCAGATACTTATTGTTATGAGCGTAACTTATTTTACGCTCTTATCCCATTAACATAGATACATTTAGGCAAGCTATACTGATCATCTACTGGCTTTAATTCAATTATCTCTATCTTACCAACAACATCTGATTCTATATTTTTGTGTATTTCATAATAGAAACGCCATGCTTTGTTTAACGAGATCAATTCAATATATGGGTAACTTGTAATCTGCCAATTACCTATTAGTTGATCATTTTCATTGTAAGCATCATTTGCATATAAGAATTGGTAAGTTGCATCACTATTTAACCTAAGTTTTATCGTACTTTTACATTTTTTACTTTCATATTCGTTGGCAAGGTCTTGCACCGTGACTTGATCATTTTTCACCACCCCATCAGGTAGTAAAAGCAAACCAACGCTATTTTTTGTGTAATAGTGATTACCAGAAAAAATAGGCTTTACGCTAGAAATGCCCCACCCCGATTGTTCAAGTGAATCGATCAAAACATTTATACTGTTCTCTCCTTCTACAAAGGGTGAATAGAGTAATGTCGACTGTTCAATATCGTCAGGAAAAACAAGCGTGTTAGCGACTACATCAAATCCCAACGCCTCTAAGTTTTTAGTAACCCCTTGAGTTTCTTCTGCTGATAAATAACGCGTATATAGATGAACTTTTGTTGAGGAACATGCCGCAGTAAAAAAGCATATTAGTACAACATATATAATCTTCATTCTTTACAATCCTTGATGTCTAAAGAGTAACAGCAGATAAAATAACAATTGACACCAGTGATTACAAGTGTAATCTATAGCTATTGATTACATTTGTAATAGTTAATTATTCTGGAAGTAAGATGACTGAAATAAGTAATGCTGAATTTGAGGTATTAGAAGCCCTCTGGCAAAACTATCCTGCTAGTGCAAACGAGATAATTGCCAAACTGAACGAAAACGGCGATACCAATACTTATGGTACTGATGAGGTAAACCAAGGAAAGCAGTGGCACGATAAAACAGTAAAAACATTGCTCAATCGCCTCGTGAAAAAAAAAGCGGTAGGTTTTGAAAAACAGCAACGTCATTATTTATATTCACCTTTATTAGAGCGTGAAGCCTACACATTAAAAGAGAGTAAAAGTTTAATCGAACGTATGTTTAGTGGAAAAATAGCGCCCTTAGTCGCAGGGTTTGCTAAACAAAATGATTTAAATAAAGATGACATCAGCGCGCTAAAATCATTGATTTCTGACTGGGAGAAAAATAATGATTAGCGCTTTAGCGAATTCATTACTACCGCTAACGATTTTATTATCACTGATGTTACTTATCCGTCAACCGTTAAGAAAGAGCATGGATGCCAATACTGTTTATAACTTGTGGCTGGTTATTCCGTTAAGTTTAGTGCTTTATTTCTTCCCTTTACCTTGGCAGAATTTAAGCTGGCTAAGCATCAATGAGCTCGGTAGTATTGAATCACAAAATGGTTTGATACAGCGTTACCTAGTTTCGCCAAGCCAGAGTATTACCCATCAATTATCAACGGATAACCTACTTGGCTTATGGCTTAGTAGTACTTGGGTTTTAGGTTTTACTCTGCTTGTTAGTTACTGGGGTTTAACACAACATAACTATCGCAAGGCGTTAAAACTCGAATTATTGCCTGCTAGCAAACATCAACAACAAATCTTTGACAGTAATGCAAAGGCATTAATGCTTGCACAAAGTAGTCATATTCATAGCCCAATACTTATCGGGTTATTCAATCAAATTTTAGTTATTCCTGAGGATTTTGAGATACTTTACACGCCTGAGCAGCAACAGCTGATCATCAGTCATGAAGTATGTCATTTTTCTCAGCACCATATGTGGGCGAACCAACTAGCGCTTTTGCTCTTAGCACTATTTTGGTTCAATCCGCTAGCTTGGCGTGCTTATGCAGCATTTCGTCAAGATCAAGAGCATTCCTGTGACCAAGTTGTTTTAGCGCAAAAGCATACTCAGTCCAGGATCCAATACTGTAAAGCACTGGTATTAGCTGCGGAAACATCACCACCCAATGCTTTTACTTTACTTAGTTTCAAGCAAAACGGAGAACAACATTTTATGTTTACGCGAATTGAACAAATAAAGCAGATGTCAAAAGCCTTCTCAGCAAAGAGCACCATCTCTAAAGTGGCAAAATTAAGCTTGGTTACCCTAGTATCAAGTTCATTACTGGCTGGCGTTAGTTATGCAGGTCATCAGTTACATCAAGATGAAAGCAGTAAGACTGGCCTTAAAAAAATTGTCAACAGTGTATCTCCTACCATGAGAATAGAGCCGAAATACCCTATTGAAGCAGCAAAAGCAGGAACAGAAGGCTCAGTAGTCTTAAAGTTTGATGTAGAAGCCGATGGCTCAGTAAGTCATGTAGAAGTGATTAATGGCAAGCCCACTTACGTCTTTGATAAATCAGCTGTTACCGCTTTAAAGCAATGGCGATATAATGCTACAGACACTGGCCGTACAAATTTATTAGTGCAATTGGACTTTGTAATGAGTGAGTCATCTACCAAGCCAGAATCACTAATTGAACGTATTAAAGTGAGTAATTAGCTCACTGGGCATAAATAAAACGGGTGTTAATGAATAATCAACACCCGTTCGTTAAATTAACTCTAGTTTGGTTTACTCAAATTTATGCTGTAAGTACTATTTTTCCTAACGCTCTACCTGAAGCAAAGCGATCGTGAGCTTTTGCTACTTCCCAAATTGAAAAGTCACTTTCATCAATAATAGGCGTAATTTTCCCTGCATCTACCAGCGTTGCAATTTCAGTAAGAATACGCCCATGTGATGCATGGTTAATATCATGGCATAATGGAATAAGTACCAAAACACTGTGGAATGACAAACTTTTCAGCGCAACTTGTAGTGGATCCGCAATAGGTAAAATAGTCGCTACATGACCGTTGAATTTAACGGCTTCAAATGATTTTTCAATATTATCTCCTGCAACGGTATCAAATATTTTATCAAAACCAACACCACCGGTGTGAGCCTTTACGTAGTCTGATACTGACTTAGTCTTATAATCAACTAAGTTGTCTGCACCCAGTGCTTTTGCTAGCGTTTCGTTAGCAGGAGAATAAGTTGAAGTAACATTAGCACCTAGTACTTTAGCTAACTGAACTGCAATATGACCAACGCCACCCGTAGCGCCATGAATCAAAACATTATCACCTTGCTGAACATTCATTTTATCAACAAGCGCTTCATAGGAAGTAATTGCTACTAAGGGTAGAGCCGCCGCCTGTTTCATCGTTAGCGTTTTAGGCTTATTAGCCATCAACCGTACATCAACTAACATAAACTCAGCTAATGCACCGTCAACGCCGTTAATCCCACCAGCCATGCCATAAACTTCATCACCAATGTTAAAGTCAGTAACTCCTTCTCCAATTTCGCTCACAATACCAGCAACATCACCGTGAAGAATTTCTGGCAAATTGTTTGACCAAGGAAGTTCAATTGAACGCAGCATAGTATCAATTGGGTTTACACTGGTTGCTTTTACTTCGACTACCATATGGCCAGCTTTAGCTATTGGTTTTGCTTTTTCAACAAGTTGGAATACTTCAGTAGACCCGATTTCTTTGATGATCATTGCTTTCATAACTTTCTCTCTTTAATTGTCTATTTGGTTACGTGCGTGTTGGTGTTGCTACCAGTGTGCCTTTTCGTTTTAATGTGGCTATTTTAAACCTTGCCAATTGGACAAACCATAACCTAAGTTGCAAATCATATTTGCCTTTTGAGCAACACGAAGCTAAAGTAATAACAATATAAATAGCCCTATGTAACAGCCATTATGAGTTCACTGAATCGTTTACTGTATTTCAACAGTGTTGTCGAAACCGGCAGTATTTCCCAAACCAGTAGAATTTTTGATGTGCAGCCCTCCTCAATTTCCAGGCAGCTCGCTGTACTCGAACAAGAGCTCGGCGTAAGACTGCTAAATAAAACCACTAGAAATACTGGTTTAACTGAAGCTGGGCATAAATATTACGAATACTCTCAGCGGATTGTCTCAGAATTTGATGAAGCCAAAAGGGTTGTTAATGACTTACAAGAAGTGCCAAAGGGTAAGCTTAATATAAGCATGACCGTGGGCTTTGGCGAAAGTGTTGTAATGCCACTGATTTCGAAGTTTGTTGCGCTATACCCTAATATTGATATCGAACTAGAGTTAACCGAGCGGATTGTTGATCTTGTCGAAGAGAATATAGATGTTGCCATTCGAAGCGGTCGCTTATCCGATTCAACCATGATAGCAAGGCAACTAACGTTAAATAATTTCCTCTTATGTGCAAGTCCTCATTACTTAATTAACAATGGTACGCCCCTCTCTCCTGAAGATTTAAAAGATCATCAATGTATCCGATACAATTATTCTCGATGGAAAGATTGGTTTTTAATGGCTGATGAAAAAACAAAACTGTCTCTTAACAAAGCCATTTCTGTTAACTCTGTTAATGGCCAAAAACAACTTGTTCTGAATGATGCAGGACTCGCTTTAATTCCTTTATGGGCCGTCAAAAATGAACTAGAAGATGGCTCGCTAGTTAAAGTCTTACCTGAATATACTTTCAGCCCTTATGAAGAGTTGAGTGCAACCTATGCTATCTACTTAAAACGAGATCTGATTTCACCAAAGACACGGGTTTTCTTAGATTTTTTAGTAGAAAATATCGTAAACATTGAAAGCTAATCCCCCTTACTAAGTGTTATTCTCTTTTAATGATAACTTATTTGAAAACCGCATCAGTAACCTATCGTTCCTCATAACTTACACAACCTACTTGAGAGTTTTCTTTGATAATTTCTGAACTACTTTTACTCATTAGCTTGGTTTTCATTGTGCTGCTTGTTACCAGCTCGATCGTGTATAGCACAGTAAAATTGGGCATATCGCCTATGCCAAGCTCAAACAAAGCCTACCTTGCCATGATGCAGCTAGTTGATGAAACAGGTACAGGTAATATTGTTGATTTGGGTAGCGGCTGGGGTAACTTTGTCATCCGTATCGCCAAACAATATCCGCAAAGACAAATTATAGGATACGAACTATCCTTTCTGCCTTGGCTCATGTCGACATTTCTTAAAAAAGTACTGGGCTTAAAAAACCTAACTTTACATCGACAAAATTTTTATCAGGCAGATATTTCTAAGACATCAGTATTAGTGTGCTATTTGTTCCCTGAGGCTATGAATAAAATTAGTACTAAACTACAAGTAGAACAATCTAGCGTTCGCTTTGTTATTAGTAATAATTTTGCGCTGCCAGCGTGGCATCCCTTTAAGAAAATACAACTTAATGACTTGTATAAGTCTCCCGTTTATTTATACAAAATTAGTAAAGCAGATACGTAATAAAACAATAATGAGGGACATGCATTAAAAAATTCTCAATGATATAAAATAAATCTCTACCAAACATGCGCAAACGTGACCAAGAAACTCAATAACAACCTCATATTTTATAGATGTATTATTGCTCAGCAGTACTTTTCTTCTGAAATATTTATCTAGCCGTAATTTTAGCAAATAATTAATTTTCATCGATACATGCTCACCGCTAACCTCATTCGAACCTTACTTTAGCTATAAATTAAGAAGTACTATGATGAACTCTGTGAATAAAAAATAAACAATGTATTGCAATACAGGCTGGAATGAGTTTAAATAGCCATACCGACTAACTAGTCAGTCTAATTTTTTAATGTTTACTGTAGCTATCAAAAACTAGGTCTACACGTGAATATATCAAGCTACTTGAACAATGGAGTTACCGATGAATATGTCAGAAAAAATGAACACCGATATGCGCGATTTATCAAGCATACTAACTGGCCAAAAACAGGCATACCGCAGTGCTCCTAACTCGTTAGCTAAAGAACGGATTGCACAGTTATCAGCTTTAAAAAGTGCCCTACTTTCTTATCAAGGCGACTTGGTCAACGCACTTAATGAAGATTATGGACAACGTCCCGCACAAGATAGTTTAATAG
>OJIR01000607.1_pt1 | contig 10978 bp, 7 predicted proteins | sample 1595711 | NCBI WGS metagenome assembly OJIR01 (sample SAMN05416846, study PRJEB24817) | seawater metagenome | isolation source: Sea water | place: Canada:Atlantic | collected 2013-07
AGGTTCTATATTGTCACTCTCCACTCGTTCAATTACATTGTTTAATGTGGAGTCTGTATATTTATCTGCAGCTTCTTGCCAAGATGAAAACCACTGATCTTGGTTATCAATTACAGGCTGTATAAAGACTGAAAATAATGCAGGATCTGTTTGATTATCTGTTAACATATTAATAAGTAACTCCCCTGCCCATTTTTTTAATTTGGAAGTACAAAAGCCTAACTCCTCCGCTCTACCTAACGCAGATAACATTATATGCTGCTCCCAGGGCGCTTGAGCTCTGTTGACGTTGCTTATATCTAAAATAGAGCTTTGTATGTAGCGGAGGTCATCGGTGCCAGCACTCCAAGAGTTTAATAAGGGAGTACCGCCATATTTTTCGAACTTCAATCTACCTATTATATCTTTTCCATGCAGCCATACTTCAGATTGGGAGTTATTTGCACTATCTATCTGGTATACACCTTCCCAGGCAGTGATTGCATTCTTCATAAGCTGGCTGTAGTAGGCTTTTTCTGGATGAGTATCCGGTGTTATTGCCAAGGTGTGAGCTCTGGTTCTTAATGACCAACCTTGACCTCTTGTTTGTCCTTTAAATAGGGCTCCTGTGCTTCCTGTCGGCCCTCTACCAAAGGTCGCGTTGGTTGCAAACCCTGCATTATTTGCTGTTCCAAAGGCTGAAGAGAAGTAACTTTGCTCAAGGAAGTAATAATCACCAGTAAGTAGATACTGCATTGTAGCAATATCGGGATGATGGGCATTGTCTGCAACCCAGGAGTTCTTTTTCAGGCTAGCAACACTGTAAATATGGTCTGTCTCACTAGTTTCATGCCAATCTAATTTTGTTATCCAGTAACTTGGTCTTGCATTTGGGGCAATAGATAGAGTTTTTCCAAGAGCGGGAATTTTATTTTCAAAATCAAAAAATTTACCTGAACGTCCTTCTCTAATGAAAAACGGCCAAGAGCCAGCGAGTTCAGATTGACGAAGAGATATTTCTGCCATTTTCCAATGCCCAGTATAAAGCCACCTGACAACCCAGGTAGTATAAATCCCTAAATCATCTCTTCCTCCGGCTGCGGGCATATACTTCTCCCAAAATCCATTAGAGAAGAGCTTACTCTCTTTGGCTCGCCACTTATCATAATAACTAGAAATTGTACTCTCTGGGATTACTTTACTCGTATCGTAATTAGGGGTAAAAAATGTTTGATTAAGATAAGCCAAGTTATGATCAATTGATAAAGGTTTAAACATTTGGTCATGCCAAAATTTTCTAGACCACCTTGTTTTAGCATGATGAAAAACGTTATTTTCTTCATAGTTAATTTGACTATTAATTTCGCCAGATGATAGTTGAATATCATATTTCTGATCTTGTAATGTTTCAGTATTGCTATTTTCAGCAATGTACCTTACTTCAAACTTATTAATATCTTTCCAAAAAGTTACTTGATAAATTGGCCGAATAGAGTTGTGGGCATCCGAGCCGAGGTCATACATTTTACTAGCGGAGTGGTCACTGAGAAGGATTGTTGTGGCGATAGGCCCTTGTAGCCAATACTCAAAGTTGTCATTTTCTAACATACTTCTTGCCGATACTGTTTCTTTTCTGGGAAAAGAAAACAACATTTCAGCGTTGAAATTAAAAGATTTAGATAGCATCTGTTGCTTTGTTAGTGGGGTGTTATTGCTTTGCTGACTATTAATAAAGCTAATTTCTTTAGATGCATTAGCTGATAATTTAGGCAGTATGAAGCTAATAATGGCATGTTTGACACTACCGTCTGGATATCGTTGTTTTATATTTGCTTGACTGCTAATTGTTTCCCCATCAACAACCACTTGAGGAAAACTTGAAATTTCGCCTTCAGTGAAGGGTCTCCCAAATTGAATGGGGTAATTTATGTGTTCTTCCCCATAAGGTTCTTTAATATGAAAAGTATTTTTAACTGAAGGATTAGTTTTAATATTAAAATTTGCATTTAACGATGTTGGTTTATCAATGACAATAGAGCAAAACAACTTATCACCACATTCATTTTGCCAGCCGCTGAACTTGTTTCCTGAATTAACTACCGCTCTAAAGGTTAAAGTTTCTCCTGCATTAACTGAATAATTACAGCTGTTTTGACACTCTGCATTTAACTCATCAATAACTACTTTTCCAGATCCAAATACCTCAACATTCAAAATGTTATTTATTGGAGAAGCAGCATTGGAAAAATCTGCAACTACATCAATGTTTTTATTCATTTTAATGATACATGTTGTCGTACCTTGGCATCCACCTGACAAATTTGTAAATATTTTATCTTTATCTGTGCTGGCAACTAACTCAATTGTTGAGTTCATGGGTATGTTAAGTTGGCAATTCGTTTTACACGAAATACCACTAGGTAAAACTGTTATCATGCCAGTACCAGCTTCATCAACTAGACTTAAAGATAAAGTATAATTATCAGCCAGAGGTGAAAACTTTAAGTTACTATTTTCTGGAGTTTCACTCGGTCGGCACCCTAAAAGAAACAGAAAGAAGATTGTTGATATTGTATTTTTTATCAGTGACTTAAGTCGCGATATGTTAATGCGCAATTTTGATGCCCCATCAATAACAAGAAAAATCATATCATTAATCATAGCCTTTATGCTTGATAACATCGATATAAAATGTGGCTTTATGTGTAAATTACTTCTGTTAACAACAGAGATTGCTTAGTATGTATCTATAAGGATTGACACGGGGTGTTAAAATCGTGATTTATTTACTGTTGTATGTTGATTTAGAGGAATAAATGATAATAAAAGTTAAAAAAATAGCTATTCGATACTTGTTTATTATAGGTCTCCTTTTTAATTTAGCATTGATAGTGTTAGGAATTTTTACTGCTCGAAGTATAGTTTATTCTGGTTACCCTTTGCCTATATATGCGGAAAAAGCTCTGCAAGATATCGAGGTGAATTACCCCTCAATTGATAAAATATTTAGACTTCCTCTTTCTATAATTTCTAGTTGGCAATCAGATGTTGAATATAACTATTTCATTGATGCAATTAAATGGCAGGGAGTGGGTGCAAAAGTAGGGAATATAGATATAAATGACTTAGAGATGAAAACTGTTTATGTCTCATCAAATGAATCCCTTTTAAATGCATTGAAAAATGCTGAAGCTGGCGACACAATTCAAATTCTTCCTGGAATTTATGAGCTAAACATCCCTAGATTAACGTTAAACTCTAGCGGTACCCCAAAAGCTCCAATAAGTTTAACAGCAGCTAGTTTAGGGAATGTTAAGCTAAAAATAAGGGGAGAAGGGTTTGTCGTAAATAAGCCTTATTGGCGCTTTAAGAATCTTCATATAATTGGAACATGTGTTCAACACTCAAGGTGTGAGCATGCTTTTCATGTTGTTGGAAATGGGCATGATGTGATTTTGGAAAATAATATTATTCAAGATTTTAATGCTGCAATTAAAGTGAATGGTTTTGGAAACTTTTTTCCAGACAATGGTCTGGTCATAAATAATACTATTTTTAATACTTCAGTTAGAAAAACAGTAAACCCTGTCACACCAATAGATCTTATGCATGCCGATAATTGGCGTGTTAGTGGAAACTTTATATTCGATTTTATAAAAGGATCGGGTAATAAAGTAAGCTATGGTGCTTTTTTTAAAGGAGGCTCAAGCCATGGTGAATTTTCAAAGAACCTAATCATTTGTAAAGCTAATCTGAAATCGAACAGTATAGCGATAGGTTTATCTCTCGGTGGTGGAGGCTCTCCTGAATCTTGGCACAGAGATAAGGAAGTATATGAACACGATCAAGGGATTATCAGAAATAATATCATAATGAACTGCCCAAATGACGTTGGTATTTACTTAAATAAGGCTAAAAACTCGCAAGTGATTAATAATATTCTTTACAATACGATAGGTGTTGATATTCGATTTAAAGAAAGTAATGGCTATATTGCGAGAAATATTATCTCAGGACGTATTAAAGAGCGAAACTCAGCTCAAGCTGAACTATCTAATAACATAGTACTTAGACGCTCTTTTTTTACAGCGGAAGAACCATTAAGTGACCTTTTTGTTGCACCTGCGAATGGTGATTTTTCTTGGAAAGGTAAAATCAATATTATTGAAGAACGAAAAAACAGTGAAAATAATTCTTCAGATTTTTGTAATAGTACCAGTGACCAACAGTATTTGGGAGCTTTTAGTAGTGATGTGTTTTGTCGAGATAAAATGAATTTAGAAAATCCTAACAGGCAAAGGAAAGGTAAGTTGCAGAATGAAAAAAATACTCTTTAGATATTTTGTCTTTATCGGACTATTTGCACATGTGATTGTACTTATTTTACTTATTGTTTCCCCAAAATTGCCAAGTAAGTTCTATTCAAAATTCGTCGCATTCTATTATCAAAAAGCAACTGACTATGAATATAAACGTATGACAGGGAATAAGTTAGTTAATTTAGAGCAAGAAATAAAGACGGCATTTAAACCTTGGGAGCCTTTAGCTCCAAGTTCTGAAAGAAAAAATGCAGTCTCGGTTAATGGGGTGTTTTTTAGAGATGTTTATAGCGCACTAACTGAGCTTAATGATGGTGATGAATTACGTTTTCATGAGGGAGTGTTTAATACTTCCTTTAGCATTGATAAAGATGATATTACTATTGCAGGTGTTGGGCATGTGGTTTTTGAAAAGTCAGCAGCTAAAGGGAAGGGTTTTATTGTTAATCGTGGCAAAAATCTCAAAGTCATAAATATTGAGTGCAGACATATTAGTGTTGCTGATAAAAATGGCGCCTGTATACGTCAAGAAGGGGAAGGGCTAACACTAGAACATATATATTTTCATCGCAGTGAAAACGGTGTTTTAGAAACAGCTAAGAATGAAAGTAATATTTTTATTTCAGATAGTCGTTTTGAGCTACTTGGAAAGAGCGGCCAAGCTCATGCCATCTATAGTAACAGAGCTAACTTATATATTCACAATTCGCTTTTTATTGCTACGAAAGATGAGGGGCATGCAATAAAAAATAGAGGAAAAAAAACTCATATAACAAATAGTTTGATCGCATCTTTATCATCAGATGATAGTCGTCTTGTTGACATTCCAAATGGTGGAGAGTTAACGATCAAAAGCTCAATATTGCAACAAGGGCCTCTTTCAGTGAATGGTCAAGCTATTGGTTTTGGACTTGAAGGCATAAATTCTAGCCAGAATAGCATCACTTTAGAAGGTAATATTATTCTGCTTGAAAGAATCAAAACCAATACATTATTGGCAGTTGATGATAGTAATATTGCAGTAATAAAGAATAATGAAATTCTTAGGAAAGATGGAGATAGTATTTATTTAGCAAATGATTTTTTTTCCAGCAGAAAAGATATGCTAATGCCAACCTATCCTTATTTTCCTTTTAATAGTTGTGAATTACTGGGCTCATGCCCAATTCTTTTACCAAAGTAAAAGTATTACTACCAGCGTAATTGTATTTTTTTTTTAAAAAGTGAAATGTAAAAAAGCCAACCAACTTGTTTGGATCCCAATTTATTGTTCATAGCAATTGAAGCCCAATGATTATGCCATACTCGACTATAAACGTAATCAAATCCTTTTGTCGATAAGTCACTAAGAGAAAAGCCTTTTAACTCTTCAGATAGTCCTTTTCCTTGATGTTCTTGCAGTACTTGAATATGCATAGACATAATTGAATTATGAGGAAGTGGCCACCAACCTAGTTTTTCACAAGGCTGAGAAAACCAATACCATTGAACAGCCACAAGTTGGTCTTCAAATATTAAACCATAACCGTAACTATTTTTTCCGCTATATAAAGCTGTTTCTTTATATAGGGGGTGTTGACTATACTCAGCAGAAGTTAAATTGACAATTTGATGCTTAGTAGTTAATTGAAGCTTACAATTGTTCAGTTGAATTTGATACATTCGGTATAACTCATAATACGGTAAGAATTGCTTAATTAACCATTTTACCTTTTCCCTTAGCATTCCGTTTGCTCTTTAAGTTTTTGGTAAATATTTAGTTTGTTATATTCACGTAATAGAGTAGCTGGGTCAGAGAAACTATTACCCTCAATAATTATTGGACCATCATTGGTGACGGCAACGTCCCATCCTATAGTTTTAATAGGTAAAAATTCATTTGCGGCTTTATGAACAAGGGATAGTGTTTCTTGCCAATAGGGTATGGTTGCTTGATGATTGATGTTGAGGACACTTTTTGGAATCTCCTTGTAACCATAACCGCTTGAATTTATCTGGTAGCCATGAGTTAACTCTCCGGTTTTTAAGTCTACTGACCAGGAAGTAGAGTCATTCTTTCCCATATTAAAATTATCTGTTAGTTTGTTATCTCCGGCTTGCTTGAACATGGAAAAGAGTAAAATACTCTCTTCTTGATCAATTAAAGAATAAATTCTTAATGTTTGTAAGGCTTCAGAAGGTGAAAATTCTTCAATACGACTATGGTGTCGAATTCTTGCTTGAATTAACACTGATTGGTTTCTGCATAATAGATCTAAATATTTAGCAAAACTGTCTCTGCTAATAGTCTTTCTGTCTTCAAGCTGAAAACTATCGTTTAACTTTGAAAAGCCCCAAATTCCCTCACCATGAGTTCCGTTGGAGGGTTTAGCAATATAATCACCATCTGGTAATAAGTTCGTTAAATCTATTATTTTATTTATATCTTCAGGTTTTGAAGCTGTTGAAATTGATTTCTTCAGATGGAAAAAAGTCTTGGGAGTAGGTATCCCTTTTATCTCACAAAGGTTGTAAAAATCAATTTTTGACTCGGTCATATAAACGGATTTATGAGGATTCAACTTTTTTTGTATTACCAGGTACTCTTCATTACTGTAAATGTTTTCTTTGTATTTACAACTATCGTCATTAGAAGCCAAGTTATAGAGTAGTATTTCTTCAGGGGAAAATTTTCTGTTTGAATAATAGTGTATGAATTTTTTATATGTAAAAAATAACTTAATAGGGTTTAAGCCTGAAACAAAGTATGAGTATTTTATAATATCTTTCAATTGATATATTTTTTTCATGCACTAGCTCCTATTACTTGATAATTAGTTAGTTTACTGAGAACGTTTTTAATATTTAAATATAGATCTCAATTACTATTTTCGCCAGAGCTAACTGCTAAGGCTCGAGTCAGATTAGATATTGTGAATTTAAAGGCGAATGAGCTTTTTTATTAATTGCTTGATTCGAAGTTTTGTTAATAACTGCCCAAGTGAATTAGATAATGTATCTAGAAATATTTGTGCCCTGAACCAAAATTGATTTGCTAAGTTATTGTCGGCGACTAAGCAGTTACAACAAGTGTATAGATTCGTGGAAAATAGTTTTTTATGGGCGCCATCTCCTTCGGTAAAGTCAAAGTATGGAGCTTTGAGTTTTTGAGCATAAATATGACTTAATAATTTTAATTGTAATACGGTACCAGGAGAAAATTTAGAGTATTGAGGTAGATGGCCTAAGTAGCTATATTGATACACGTTGTTGATAATAGGACAATATATGTAGGCACACGGTGTCCCTTTTATGAATAATATTATTCCCAAAAAATCATTATTATTAGCTTGTGTTTTTAATATGCTTTTAAACTCTTCAGTCTTTGGAATTGCAGAGTTAAATAATTTATTTTGGTACGTTTGTTCGCCAACGAAGCAAGCATGCTTATGAAATTCATCAATATCTTTTTCTTCAAAGTATAACTTTTCTATAAAACCGCTTTTAGAAGCTTTATTCATTTTTCGCTTTAATGTTCCTCTGGTTTTAGCTGAAAACTTTGTTAAATAATCATCAAAGGAGTGGTATTGGTATAGTTTAATAGCGTAATTAGGGTATTTGTAACGTATATAAAATATTTTATTTGATGTCGAGCGTAGTTTTTGTTGAATTGCTTTATCGTCGATAATTAGCCGTGGAAAATATTGGTAATTAAATTTGTTTTCTACAGGTAATTTAGTTAAATCCTTAATCGGATAATCTAGTAGAGACATCATGGTATGCCGCTGTTTTAAATCGATTTCTTTTCTAAATAATATCTTGTCGCCTAACTGAAAGTTTAATTTGTATTTAAGCATCATAATGTTATCCCTAAAGTTGCCAAATACTGTCGTTAAGCTTATTTTGAATTAACGTCCACAATCCTGATGCTAAAGATGTTTTGATGATACTAATTTTTTTAGGTTGTTCATTGTTTTCTTGTTTTCTAAATCTATCAACTTTAGCTAAATCATCAAATGTCTTGAATTCAAAGTTATCATTTTGTTTGACAAAATGGCATAACTTATCAAGGCGGTTCAAGTTGATAGTGTTTTTTTTTACCTTTCCAGTAGATGAATCCTTCTTAATAAATTCATGTACATGACTCAATAAAACAATAGGTGTATTACCTTTTTTATCATACCGATTCAATGCGTCTTTTATCTCATAGAATGAGCTCCCCGTTATGGTTAAAGCTTTATCCCTTATCCCCATGCTTTTGAAACTCGTCACGGGGATTTCCGCAATGTGATGAAAAAAAGCTACTTCATTATTAATATGTAACTGGGGTTCTTTAGGGGTGTAAATGGGTAAATCTATACTACTAGAAATAACAAAGTCTAATTCATGTAATGCATCGTATAGAGCCAGATTAGGATGTAAATTTCCTGCTCGGTAGGTCGAAGGTTTTGGTAACTTCCAATGTTCAAATATTGTTAGACACTCCTGAAGTATTTTTACTATATCGTCTTTACTTGTCTCGTCAAAATCATCGCGTACTAATCTAGAGGCTATACCTTCTTGCCAATTTTTATCTTTAAAAACCAACCAGCAGGGGTGAGTGTGCAGTTGCACATCTTGGGAACAGGCTTGCATTTTTCTAACATAGTGGAGCATTTTATTTTCACCAAAATAATAACTATTTAAAACCTCGGTGAAAAAAGTCGTTTTAACTTGGTGCTTAGTTAGAATGGTCAGAATATCTTGCAAGCCCTCTGTACCAAAAGGATTAGGTGCGAAAATACTATCTGCACAAGGCTTTTTGTGTTCAGAATCAGTAAAAGCCCCATTAATGCTAAATTCGGCATCAAATGAAATAATGACTGTTTGTTTATTATGCTCTTCTAATTTATTTGGCTGCTTTGACAATATAGTTATTCTCAAATTCCCTTAATTGAATGATCTAATTATTGTTTAAATTGTTAAAAAAGTAAAAATCATTGAAAAGAAAATTAGTTTTACTAGGGAAGTATATGGATTATCATGTATTTAGTCTTAACTCTAACTTAACTCTCAATGGAATAAACATGGGCTCATTTACTATTTATCCAGCAATAATGTGTGGTGGCAGCGGAACACGCCTTTGGCCACTTTCTCGTGCACTTTTCCCTAAGCAATTTTTACCACTCGTTAATGATACCAGTATGTTACAAGATACTTTGTTACGTTTACCTAAGAATTGCAGTGAACCAATGTTTATTTGTAATGAGGAGCATCGATTTTTAGTAGCGGAACAAGTCAGGAAATTATCACAAGAACAAAGTACGATATTGCTTGAGCCTGAAGGGCGTAATACAGCTCCAGCAGTAGCTCTCGCTGCAATTCAAGCCTTAGAAAAAAACAAAAATGCTATGTTATTAGTTTTAGCTGCAGACCACGTCATTCAAGATACTATCGCTTTTCATCAAGCTGTTGAACAAGCAAGTATTGCCGCCCAAAGAGGACAGTTGGTTACCTTTGGTATTGTTCCGACTCACGCGGAAACAGGCTATGGTTATATTAAAAAAGGAGATGAGCAGACCTCTAGTACTTTTGATGTGGCGCAGTTTGTAGAGAAGCCAAATGCGCAAGTTGCAGAAGACTACTTAGCTTCTGGTGATTATCTTTGGAATAGCGGTATGTTTTTATTTAAAGCCTCTCGTTATTTAGAAGAACTAGCTAAGCACCGTAGTGATATTTTAGAAAACTGTCAACAATCTATGAAAGATGTTGAACAAGATTTTGATTTTTTGCGTCCAAATAAAAAAGACTTCTTGGCTTGCGCTAGCGAATCAATTGATTATGCGGTGATGGAGAAAACAGACTCTGCGGTAGTCATTCCACTTGATGCAGGCTGGAGTGATGTTGGTTCTTATTCTGCACTTTGGGAAGTGTGTCATCAGGATGAAGACAAAAACGTATTAAAAGGTGATGTGATAGCTCAAAAAACGAGTAACAGTTATATTCATAGTCAAAATAAACTAATTGCGACTGTTGGTGTTGATAATTTAGTTATCATTGATACGCCTGATGCGGTACTAGTTGCCAATAAAGATAAAGTTCAAGAAGTGAAAAAAATTGTTGAGCAACTCAAAAATGAGCAGCGCCCAGAAGCAGCATTGCATCGTGAAGTTTATCGTCCTTGGGGTAAGTATGACAGTGTTGATAGTGGCGAACGTTTCCAAGTTAAACGCATTACCGTCAAGCCTGGTGCTAAATTGTCAGTACAAATGCATCATCACAGAGCTGAGCACTGGATCATAGTGTCGGGTACAGCCAAAGTAACGATAGATGAAAAAGTTGTATTATTAACTGAAAACCAATCAGCCTATATTCCTGTTGGCGCTGTTCATGCGCTAGAAAATCCAGGGAAATTGCCATTGGAGATGATTGAGGTTCAATCGGGTAGTTATCTAGGAGAGGATGATATTGTTCGTTTTGAAGATAAATACGGTCGAGCTTAAATAATGCCTTATGTGCAGGTTACTCAGCCACCTGCACATAATTATCACCACTCGCAAAAGCAATTAAACGGCTCAGTTGCGTTAAGCTATAGCCACTTTCATTTTGCAATTTGTTAAAATATGCTTGTATCGCAGTTAAGCTTTTTTTACTTTGCAACCCACCATCAATGATCTGCTGTGCTCTTAAATAAGCTTCAACATCACTACTTAAAATAAAAG
>OJIR01000611.1_pt1 | contig 10932 bp, 7 predicted proteins | sample 1595711 | NCBI WGS metagenome assembly OJIR01 (sample SAMN05416846, study PRJEB24817) | seawater metagenome | isolation source: Sea water | place: Canada:Atlantic | collected 2013-07
AAACACTTTGCTCAACACCATTAATTTTAAAGATCAAACGATTAGTATCCACTTCACTACGAAGTAGTCCAGGCAGTCTAAATGCAAAGCCATTATGATAAGATGCTCCAATTGCAACAACCTGCCCTTCTATCTTAACGCGCATTAAAGTTCCCTCTACGTCGTATGATGAAAGGCGATAGTTCACCACCAAATCATTCATATCGTAATCTCCCACAAGCGGCCAATTATCTTCAAAGGCCAAAGTAGCCCATGTATTAGAAGATGGGTAATGCATCGCAGTGACATTCTGCTCGGCAATATCAATTTGGTAATCTTCGACTTCACCATCTGATACACCGCCAATAGGAGATAAAGACTCTTCAGAGCTCAATCTAAACCGCGACCAAGTTGAGCCCGTTTCACTCCATGTTGGTACGTCGTAAGCGACAATATTACTGCCCGCACTCACTGCCTCTGAAACAATAACTTGCTCATCAACATCAAATTCTCCATCTTTATCAGCATCAACCCAAGCATTTACAAAGCCGTCAGCTGAAGAGGTGATGTCTACAATCGCTGTTTTACCTGCCTCAACACCCGTTACAAATTGAATGCCATCATTGTCATCAACGCCAGAGCCATCATCTGCATAAGCATTTGGTTCAGTTAATACGTTTTCACCCAAAAATAAGGTGCCATCACCCACATCATGGCGTGCACCATTGTTATTTATACTAGAGCCATAAGAGTCAGGGGCATCACCAAAATCAGTCGTGGGTGAGTCTTGAGAAACAATAGGGGCAAGCGCACAACGCGCGCCATCATTATTGCTAGAGTAAGGGCCGTATGCAAAAAATTCAGCTACCGGATAATCCCAATTGGTATTTATTCTAAAAATATTACCGTCATTATTTCGGCTAATGTATAAATTACCCGTAACATCAAAATAGACTGCACCAAACGTACCCGATTCACCTACATTACTGAGCTTCACCGAGGTTCCCGCTTGAACATCAATTTTCCAAAGATTACCCCAGCGATCAACCGCGTAGGCTGAACCATTATCAGGATGAAATGCCAAATCATAAATAGCAAGATTGAGAGTTGTTCCGTTAACGACATTTTCCATTTGTAAATAATCTTCACTGCTCGCATCTAATGAAACACGAAACAAACCAAAATTCTCTCCTGGGCGATATAAGTAATAAGCGTTTTCTACAACCGAAATGTCGCCAACATAAAAGCCTTTGTTAGGTAAATTAGATAGGGATATAGGCTCGACCTGAAAATCAGCACCAATTCTTACAATAGTGCCATAGTAGTAATTGAACGCGTATAGATATTGGTCGTGTATGCTGAACGCCAGTGCATTCATCTTTTGTTGATTCCAATCTGCAGGTGAAGACTTTTCATAAAATCCGGTTGCTAGCTGCACACCATACAAATTTGCTAATTTGTCCTGTATTAAAAAGGCTTCTGTTGGACATTCTGTAAAGGGTTGTGCATATAAACTTGCACTCCCCATACCCATAGCAAATAAAATACCTTTAACTGTTGTTTTTCTCGCTGAATTTATCATAGTGAGTTAAATCTCCACATAAAATAATTATTACAGTGAGTTTTGCAACAACAATGCCAAAAGATAATAAGCCTACTTAACAGTAACTTAAAGCAACCTATTGTTTTTGGGAATTTAAAGAAAGAAGTTATTTCGCGATCTGAAAATAAAAATGCAAAATGATAAATATTAAACAGATTTAATTTTTACCATTGTATCTTGTCATGATTAACTCAGCGTATTGCAGCATCTTGTCAATTTTAAACATAAGCATTGCTCACTTTATTGATGGAGGAAGCTATAGAATAGAGCCCGAGATTAGGTATCAACAATGCAGACACCTTTGACTTAAAAAGCGTTTAAAGACTCCATACCTTAGAAATGTAGCATTATCGATTGCTGATCTTTCTTGGGCATTTTACTCACCACCAATTTAAATGAGTTATCGATCATGCGCTCAACTTCACCTTGTGGAATTGAGCCATCTAAAATGACGGTATTCCATAAACGCTTATTCATATGATAACCAGGGATAATGGATGGGAATATATCACGTAGCATAACGGCTTCATCAGGATCACACTTCAAATTCATCCACCAGTCCCCTTTTTTGGAGGCATCACTTTTACCGTCACCCTTGCCCATTTTTCCGATGGCTAATGTCGCAAACATTTTGTTTTTCACTTTGAATACTTTAATGTCCACGCCAAAAGGGTAGTCCAATGTGGCCTCAGACTGACCCAACAAGTACTTTTCACATGTAATATTATCCATATTGACCTCAACCAGTCAGTGAAAATGTTGCTCGAAACGTCACTCAGTTTAAATAAGAACGTCGTTTAAAACTCTCTGCCAGTTTTCTCCCATCACTTTATCAATCTCAAGTGGGGTAAAACTTGCTTTACTTAACAAATATTCAAGGCTTCTCATCCTTTTTATATGATTTAATTCAGGAATAACAATGTGGTTCACTGGTTGATCAAAACCTAAAACACCTGTTTTTCCAACACTGTGCCACCATTGTTCATATCCCTGAATAGCCACTTTATTATTATTTCCTGAAAGTAACGCTTTTTCATGACCTCTTAATGGATAGTCATTGGCAATAGCTACCGCTTCAACACCGGCAATATTTTTTATATGTTTCAAATGATTGATGTAATGTTCTGGTCTCGGTGTTTTTTCGTTGGTTAACCACCAAGACATCATGAAAACGCCAAACACACCACCGCTATCGGCAATACCTTTAATAACATGGTCTGGTGTACAGCGTGAATTATCTATAATAGTGCGTGCTGCACCGTGTGTTTGCACAACAGGCCCTTTTGCTCTGGCTAGCGTTTGTTCCGCGCTTTTGACACTAGAATGCGATAAATCAATCAACATATGCTTGGCTTCTAGTTTGTCAATTAGCTGTAAACCATCAGTTGATAGCCCTGCATTGCCAAGGCTTAAAGCTCCCCCCGCAAATAAGTTGTCATAATGATGCGTTAATTGCAGAGCTCTCAAACCTAACTCATAAAACTCATCAACCTGATGCAAACCACCTTCTACACAATCGGCCCCTTGAATTTGTAAAAATACCGCACATTGACCATTTTTTTTGGCAACTGCAACATCGCGACCCGAAGTTGCGATCTTACAAATATCTGGAGCTGCTGCTAACTGTGCAGTTTTTTCCTTAATACTTTTCATACAGGCTTTATAGGTACGTTTATAATTCAGACTGCCATCTGGACGTTTTATCTCCTCGATAGCTGAGATATCAGCAATAAAAGCATCCATTTCAGCGGCTTTAATATCATTAAGATCAGACGGTACAAAAGATAAACCATCGATATATAGTCTTTTCTCTTTCGATGTTGGTACCTTTTTTATAACGCTAGAATAAGCCTGTAATGAACTCATAGAAAGTGCTATGCCCACACTCTGAATAAATCGTCTTCGTTGCATTAGAACGCCTTTTTTATTAACCAATGATGCTGATTTTTCATTATAAACAAAAAATAGATTAACTCAAAAATCACTTCCGATAGTAGTGCTTATGATTAATCAGCTTTATTTTTGTTACAGTGCGATATAGTAGCTGAAATACAAATCCCAGTATCAAGTTCTTCTATAGTATAAATTCAATTTTAAATCACAGGTGAACTTATGTGTAGTACACCAAAACCAAAGCAAAAAATTAAAGGAAAAACCTCAAACAATGTGGTCAGTATTTTATCTCAGATGAATGCAGAACAAAGAATACTGTTTACTGAACGTGCCAATGAGGCAAGTGAACGACGAGAGGTAAAAAAGCAAAAAGCTATATTGGCGCAGAGCCAAGTTGATCAGAATAAAGATAATGTTTCACTACAGAAAAATACCATGACGAGTAAGCCATGGTATTATTGGTTGATTAGCGCTAGTTTTAGTGAAATATTTCACACGCTACTCCATAAAAACATGCAATGAAGTAACGGTAAAATACTGGTGTTCATTAATTTTAAATAGTTAATAACCATTGTATTAAAAGCTCTTCAGCGATTAAACCACTTTTTCCATGAAACTTTCCCTGTTCATCAATAAAGTAGCTGCGCGGCAATTCACCAAACCACTGTGGGTCAACTTGGTATCTTTGTTGAGCCTCCTGCCCTTGTGTGAAGTGGAAGTTTTTCAAATTCACTAGATTAAAGTGTTTGATAATGTCGACTCTTTCCTGCTCACTACTCTCTTCAGTGTCTGTATTTATTATCACTACTGCTAAGTTTTGCTGTTTTTGTTGTAACTTTTGCACTAATGCGAGTTCTTTCATGCAAGGAGGACAGTCAACAGACCAAAGTAACGCTAACCACTTTTGACCTTTTTTTTCTTGCTTTACTTGTTCAAAACGGAGTTTGCTAAACGCAGTAGATCCCTTACTTGCACGTTCTGCTTGAGCCAAGCCACTCATAACAAGCGTACTCATCAGCAGCGCACTCATCAGCAGCGCACTAGTAAGAAGCAGTCCATTAGTTTCGAGTAGTGTTTTTACCAACCTTATTCTTTTCATAATTGACTCAACCAATGACCTTGTTGAAAGCGATGCCAAGATACAAAACTATTATTTTTTCCGTGAACTATAAAAGGTCTATCAGACCCCTTGGTTGATATTGCTAATACCTTAGCAGAGCCAAAAGTCACGCCTTTATCAGTTGATTGTTGATGCCATAGCTGATGTTCTGTTCCTGTGAATTGCGTCCAAACAATGTCAATCACACCATTTTTTTCACTCATATGAGGATGAGCCGCTTGTGCTGCTTGCTCTCCTACCGCTATAGGTAACGATAGTGACTTACCTGCATCGTTAGAATAGCTATAGAAAATACCTTTGCCTTTATTGCCTTGGTTGTACCACACCATGTGATAGCGATTATCTTTAGCTATAGATAAAGCGCCACCTTGGTGTGGGCAACCGTTTATTTTCCAGTGGTCATGGCTTACTTGATAGGAGGTGCTCTGCTCACCTAGCGTTGTAATGGCGAATTCTCTGATATTATCTCCATAAATGTGACGCCATAATATTGCAAGCTTACCTTGCTGATTATAATCCACCGCTAATCGACAGCAAACACAAGTACCATTAACAACTTCTTGATTAACAAACTGCTCTGTTGCTTTAGTCATGTTGCCACTGGCAATGAAAATGGCCGAGCCATTGCCTGCATCTTTCCGCTGCTTTAATCGTCCATCTAACCAAACAATGCTAACGTCGTTTTCGTCGTTAACGACCATTTCATTAAAGCTATGTCCCGTGAGTAAACCGTCATCATTTACGGTAATGGGCGTAGAAAAAGTTGTACCGTAATCACTAGAATAACTATATCGAATATCCGCGGTGTATTTTTTCTCCCGCGGTGTAGCCCATGACAAATAAACCCCTTGCTTTGAATCAAACGCTATTTTAGGCCTATTTTCATTTCGTGCTGATATCTTTTCTTTTGGTATAGCAACAACTTTAGCTATAGCAAAATTTTTGCCATTATCAGGTGATATTTGATAATAAATGTTATCTTGTTGACTCCAAACTCGCCAAAGGTCACCGTTAGGTGCAAAAGCACTTGTTACCGTTTTTCCACATGTCACTGTAATTTTTTGACAACTTGTCTTCGTTTGCTTTGCTGATTTTTGAGCTTGATGCTGACTATGATCCATGGGCTCAGCCAACACTGGCTGACTAATGCCCGAGCATAAGATAAAGTTCAACAGGGTTAATAGCTTTAGTCGATTTTTATTATTTTTCATAAGAATTCTCATTTAGTTATTATTACCATTGATAACTCATACCCATATAAGCAGTTCTTGGCGCACCCGGTGACCAAGAGTTTCTGCCATAACGATATTCACCACCTTGGGCATAGACCTTATCGGTTAAATTAAGAATTCTTGCATTAAAAGAGAGTTGGTTATTTAGTTGGTAACGCGCTTTTAAGTTAACCACACTATAACCATCATATATTCTGTCTAAACCTGTTTCAGGATCTGTGCTGTTTGCATCATCCATCCAGTATTCACCAACTGATTGTAGCTCTATCTGGCTTGAGAACCCTTCAAGGTAACTTGGTAAATAACGTAAGCGAACATTAGCAATGTAATCTGGAGCCATACGCATTTCATTACCTGAGTAGTCTTCATGTTCATCAAATTCATGTTTACTCTTACTGTAAGCAACGCTCAAGTTTACTTCGTCATTGATTACCCATAAAGTAGATAACTCAATACCTTTATGAAGTACTCGGGTAGCATTAGTTAAATAACGCTGACCTTGGTCGTTATAGGCGTGTACTATGCCGTCATCAACATCCATAAAATAAAGGGCTGCATCAAATGTTATGTTTTCGAAATTACCTTTATAGCCTATCTCATAAGTGTCAGAAGTTTCAGGATCTACAGGGGCGGCAACTTCACTATCTTTAGTGGTTAAATGATAAAGGCTACCTGCTGTAGGTAATCTAAAGCTATTGGCATACCTAAAGTAGGTACTCGTATTCTCAGATAAATGATAATTCAAGCTTGCTTTAGGACTAAGATGTGAAAAATCATCGTCTCTGTCTTCTAAGCTTATTTTTCCATGTCCGATATCACCATAAACACCTAAATGATTATCAAAATCATATTTCGCATAGTCATAACGAACACCAACAGTTAAGTCGAGATTTTCTGTCAATGTGCGCTTGTGTTGAAGGTAAGGTGAAATGCTGGTGTAACTTGTCGTGTCATCATAGAACTTCTCCCCTTTGACAAAGGTATCAGCGCCCCATCCTGTGGTGGTGAAATCTAGTGGCTGATAAGAGAGTTGGTCACCTTCAGTGTACTCTAAATCAATACCTAAGGTTGTTTCATTGTCAGCCGTGTGAACAAAATTCGCCAGCGCTAATAAACCTACCGTATTCACTGTCGATTGCACTCTAGGCATGTTCTTATTCCATGTCGCCGTATAATCATTTGTGCGGTGACGTAAGTAAGGAATTACCGAATAATAACTGTCCTCATTCATTTGGTCCCACTGGGTAGTTAAACGCATATATTGCGTTTTACGCAAAGGATCACTCGCGAGTACTTCATCAGATAAACCAGAGTTAGTACGATCGTTTTCAATCTGTTCGTCATTCAAGCTCGCTGCCATTTCTTGTTCAAGATCAGAGGCAGTAAAAGAGGTGATTAACCGCTCGTTGGCTGATAGTTCATATTCATGGCGCAAGTTGATCTCTGCACGCTGTGAGGCTGTATGATCTCGCCAGCCTTCATTGCTTACATAAGAAGCCGATGCTCGAATACCTTGTGTATTTGACAGTTTATTACTGTGGCTAACTTGAACTTTACCGTATTGCTCTTGACCCAACACTACATCCATCGAGGTTTCAGTTTGCTCTGCGACCGGTTTGGTTAATATATTTACCGTGGCAGCCACAGCACCCGAGCCATATAAAGCGGTTCCAGCCCCTTTAAGCACCTCCATTCGACCAACATTAGAATTGAAACTAGACCACCATAAGGCATTATGATTGAAAAAAGCTGCTGACTGTAAAGGCACATTATCTTGCAGAAATAAGTAGTAACCACTGGTATTCATCGGCATTCTGATTGATGTTTTATGACCTTGACCACCTGATAGCTGATCAATTAACACCCCTGAAACGCTGTTTAATGATTCAGCAACATGCTGACCATTATCCATTTGCAGCTCTTCTTCGCTTATACCATGTACAGACATAGCCAAGTCTGTATCAAGCGCTTCTTTACGGTTTGCCGTAACAGTTATTCGTTCAAGATCACTTTTTGCAGAGCCATCGGGTAATAATTCAGTTGATGATGCATAACAAGTATTGGCAATAAGTAAAGCCAACAAGGATGGAGTAAAAATGTAAGAGTGCATAATTATAATGTTAATTAGTGTGAAAAATTTGCATTATTTTAGCAGTTTAAAAGTATCTAAAGGTGCGTCAAATTGTCGCGAAAAGCAATTAAAAAAATAAAAATACCATTATTAATCAAGCAACTAAAGCAAAGCCGCAATATAAAAACAACAAAGCCTTTACGTTAAAAAGTAAAGGCTTTTGTATTTAATATTGGTCGAGTTTTATGAGGTAATGATTTACATCATCTGCTCAATGATGTGTCATTAAAAAGAATATGTCGCTTCTACCCAGGCGCTCAATCCTTCACTTGGCAATCTATCCATTACTGGTGTAGCAACTTCTTTAACACGATTATAGCCACCTAAGTGATTTTGATATTCTCTATCGAGCAGATTATCAACACCACCACGCAGGGTAAAATCAGCGGTAACAAAATACTCAACATCAATGTTTACTAAACCATAACCAGAAGTTGCCTGCTCGGTATTCGTTGCAGAAACATCATCTTGTGCCGCAACAGCAACTAATGTTAAATTGCTGATGAAATTTTCATCATGATAGCTAACACTTACTTGGCCATTAAGTGGTGCAATACGGTATAGGTTATCATCAATATCACGACGTTCGCCTCTAACATAGCTAGCAATTCCCGATAATTGGAAGTTATCTGTAAGGTTGTAATACCAATTAACATCCGCGCCATATAACTTTGCATCAACATTGCTAAATTTAAGTGGGTTGTCATCATTTGCCATCATCGACGCCATCATTTTCGCTGATGCATCGTCCATATCCAGTGGTGTGCCTTGAATATAGTTATCAATATTTTGATAAAACACATGTGGTGCAATCATAAAGTCACTTGATTGCCAAGTTAAACCAAGATCAGCTTGGTACGCTGTTTCTGATTCAAGATCAATATCACCAATATAAGTATGACCATCTGCTAAACCACCAGTAGACTCCATAGGTGTCCACAAGTAACGCTCTTGGTATGATGGTGCGCGATTTTTCATTCCCACACCAACGTAAAGTGATAATGTTTCACTGAGTTGGGTTTGAGTACTTAGAGCAATATCTACATTAGTATCTGAAACTTTGCGGTCTGCATTATTGAAGTCATTTTCAAGGTCACTTAATAAGCTTCCCATACTTGGCATCATGCCACCCATGTCTGAATCCATACCACCCATGTCTGAATCCATACCACCCATGCCTGAATCCATGTCACCCATGCCTGAGTCCATCATATTCATCGCCATGTTGCCACTTACTTCATCAGCATTTGATATAGCATGCTTTACTCTAACGCCAAACTGAACGGTAGTTTGTCCATACTGATTTTGCCATTCAGTAAAAAAGCCAAATCGATCATCTTGCACATTGTTAAAATTGACCACTTCAAACATAGCATTCGTTGGGTTGGTAATAACCGAGTCGTGTGTTGCAAGATAACCATCAACACCAAAACTTAATTCGCCAAAGCTGAATTCACGATTTAGAACAAACTTAAAATCTGTCGTATCAGCAAGGGCTGTATTACGGCGTTTTTTCATTGGATCATGGGCACGCATTAAAAAGTTAGTCATACCATGATCAGCATCTAAATAACCTACTGACCATTCACCTTGCCATTGACCTAATTGAAAATCACCATCTACATTAATTCGGCTACTTTCAATATATTCAATATCCATTGGTAGTGCTGGCGTGCCTGAATCAGTCGTTTTCGTATAGTGATAACTCAAACCGACAGAATTATTATCCGTCGCGTGTCTTACATCAAAACCTGCCTGAGTTTTATCAAAATCAGTGGGTTCAATAATTGTTCCATCACCACTTTCCATACTATCGCCAGCCTGAGTATTACCATAAAGTAATACCGCAACATCACCCGTAGCGATATTGGTTACCCCTGAAAGTGTACTCGCACTGTTATTACTACGATAGCCAGCCTGCAAATCACCTGATACATGAACATTTTCCGAGTTCATTACTTCTGCTTTGCGCATTGAAATATCGATTGCACCGCCTATCGTACTCATACCTGCAGAGACTGGCGCAATGCCGCGGAACACTGTCATAGAATCAACAATAAGTGGGGTTGAATAACTTAAAGGTGTATCCATGGCGTTAGGGCCAGCACCAATAATAGGATGCCCATCAAGTGAAGTAGCAACTCTGTCTCCGAACAAACCACGGTACTGCGCTATGCCTGTAATTGGGCCATTACTGTTAATATTTGCGCCGGGGACAGAAGCTAGCCAATTGGCTAAATCAGCTTCAGTCGTTTTACCTTGCGCATAACTTTGATTGTCTTCGAGAGAATTATGACGTTGATTTGAGATGGTGATAACTTCAATATCTTTAATCGTGCCTTGAGCATTATTGGCTAAAGCAGGAAGCGCCATAGCACTGCTACCTAAGATAACGAGGTTAACAGCGAGAGCAAGAGGTTTTAGAGTAAAATTCATGTGATTTTCACTTACAGTAATATGAAATAAATTCAGTAATAGACCCGTTGCTAATCAAGATGCTAACGGGTATAAAATTGGTATAACGCTATTTTGTAAGTGATTACATTTGGAAACAAATGGAATTGGGCAATGTGCGACAAAGTGTCGCACCTTAAAACTCGCTTAGTTGCGCTAGGTCAAAAAAGCAGAAATTGACAGCTAAAGAATATTAAATAACACCGGCTTTTTTCAAATGATTTCTAGCAATTTCAACGCGAGCGGCTTTCATTTCAGCATAACTACCGCGGGTAAAATTAAAGGCAAAATAGTGCACACCCTTATCATTTTCAACAAAACCAACATACCAACCTAACATGGCCTTACTGCTTTTATCATTACTGTTCGCTTTGCCTGCTCCTGTTTTTGCATAGAGTAAATAGTCAGCATTTTTTTCAACTAGCATAACTTCTTTTAGGGTATCAATGCTGTGCTGACTAATACCTAATTGTCCACGATGCATTTTTTGTAAAAAACGTACTTGCTCTAATGCCGAAAT
>OJIR01000616.1_pt1 | contig 10915 bp, 9 predicted proteins | sample 1595711 | NCBI WGS metagenome assembly OJIR01 (sample SAMN05416846, study PRJEB24817) | seawater metagenome | isolation source: Sea water | place: Canada:Atlantic | collected 2013-07
GCACTGAGCACGCTTAGCTAACTCGAAGCGGGACGCCTGTTCTCTGCTTCGTCTCCCACTGCTCCGGAAGTTCTAACTCGATATTAGCAGCGGGTAATGCTGGTTTGCCCAGAATCACGTCAGCCATTTTCTCTGCCACCATAATAACCGGCGCATTGATATTGCCGTTGGGAAGCGTCGGGAATACCGAGGCATCGATTACCCGCAGATTCTCGATACCATGCACACGACACTCGGTATCAACTACGCTCATTAGATCGCTTTGCTTCCCCATTTTACACGTACCTGCGGGGTGATAGGCGCTCTCCACATTATCTTTTACCCACGCATCTATTTCTGCGTCGCTAGTAATATCGATTCCCGGTTGAATTTCATCTCCTCGATAATTGTCCATCGCAGGCTGACTGATAATCTCTCGCGTCAACCTAATGCATTGCCGCCACGCCTCTCGGTCCTCTTGCTTTTGGTAATAATTAAACAAAATACTCGGCGCGGCAGTGGCATCTGCAGAGGTGATTTTCACGCGTCCGCGACTCTTAGGCTTATTAGGACCCACATGAACCTGAAATCCATGCCCCGAAATTGACGGACTGCCGTCATATCGCATAGCTGCAGGCAGAAAATGGTATTGAATATCGGGCGCCTTAAGACCGCTCGATGATCGAATAAATGCACAGGACTCGAAATGATTAGTCGCGCCAAGCCCTTTTTTAGTAAGGAGCCACTTAGCGCCAATAATGCCTTTGCTGATAAGTCCGAGTTTGGAATTTAGGCTTACCGGCTGCTTACACCAGAACTGGAAATAGGCCTCCAAATGATCCTGTAGGTTTTTCCCGACCCCGGATAACTCGAGCCTCTGCGCAATACCAGCGTCAGCCAAATCTTCCTGTGCCCCGATACCCGAGCGCTGCAATAGCGCTGGGGATGCGATCGCACCTGCTGCGATTAGTACCTCTTGCGCCGCACAGAAAGTTTGGGGCTTGCCGCCGATCTCGACATTGACTCCTATCGCCCTTAACCCATCGAATTCGATTGTCTTTGCGAGCGCCTTGGTGATTAGCGTGAGATTAGGGCGATTGAGCACTGGGTGTAAATAAGCACGCGACGTAGACTCACGAACCCCGTCACGAACGGTCATATGCATCGGCCCAAACCCCTCTTGATGCTCGCCGTTATAATCTTTTGTCTCTGGGTATCCGGCATCGACGCCTGCACCGATAAACGCACGATAGAGCGGGTTAAGTTTCATGTCATTGCCTGCGCAAACACCGAGCGGACCGTCGCCACCTCGAAAATCATCACCGCCTTTTACCCAGGTCTCAGCTTTTTTAAAATAAGGAAGGCAATCTTTATAGCCCCAGCCTTCGGCACCAGACGCCTCCCATTCTTCGAAGTCCTGCGGATTGCCGCGCACATAAACCATGCCGTTGATGGAGGACGTGCCGCCAAGCCCCTTCCCTCGAGGGCAACTTATTCGTCTTCCGTCTAGCTCCGGCTCAGGCTCTGAGTGATAGCCCCAATTGAATCGATCGGATGCCATCGGATAAGCCAGTGCAGAGGGCATTTGCACAAAAATATTTTTGTCGCTGCCGCCTGCCTCAAGAAGCAATACTTGGTTTTCTGGATTAGCGGAGAGTCTATTGGCCAGAACACAACCAGCCGAGCCGGCACCTACGATGATGTAATCAAACTCTTTCACGCTATTTCCTCTCAAGCTTTAAAAGACGCGGCAAGGTCGTGCCTGCGCTGATACGTTAATCCCGCAACGGCGGCGTACAAAAAGATAACTACCAATCCTATCCATTCGATCTGCAATGGCGTGAATTGATAAAGCAATATAAGACTGTAAAGCAGCGCCCAGTGGCCTAAGATGTACTTCTTCATTCCGAGTCGGATTACCGTTAGATGCAAATTTTCCGAATACAATCGCGTCAGCGAGTCCAGCGAATTGGTCACGAAAATAGTGCCCACCAGAACCATCAGCACATTCATATAGCCAGTAATTTCTAGCCCTTGCTCATAGACGCCAAACAACACCGAAAACCACAGTGCGATCGGAATGGAAGGAATAAGCAACAGGGAAAGCAATAGTTGCCATGTGCGTAGCCCACCGACAAAGCGAGATACAAACTGGCCTATCATAATGCTCCAAGCGAACCACCAGAATAAGTAGAAGGCGTGATAATCAGAAAGCGGAAATATAAAGCGATGAATATTGCTAAAATAATCCCCCAACTGAGCCATGTTAGTCGCGAGACCCGACAAACCGAGACCGCCGAACGCCCACATCGCAATAATAAGCGCAAAGAAAAGCCACGTAGAAGCTAAACTCAGTATTTTAAGATAGCGAATATCCGTACTTGAGATGACAGCAGCCAGCACTACTAATCCAACAAAAGTGAATGTATAAAAAGGAGAGATACCTAAAACATAATCAGGCAAATATTGAAGAAACAAATAGCCGGTAAATGCACACGTTGCAATTATGGTTGCGTTGTTTACTTTTTTCACCCAGGGTATTTCGAATATTTTTAAGCGCGGCTCAACTAAGCAAAAATAAAACGTAGTGAGAAAGTAAAAAAGCCAAATATAAAATCCCCAGAAACCAAATTCGATCGCTATCGGATTGGTGAATCCATAAATTTTCCTCGTTTCGTAGATCGGGAACTCAGTTAGCGGGAACATAATCAAACCAACATCGAGGCCGGACGTAAACAGAATAGCGAAGAAAGCGAAAAATCGTGTTGGAGTCCGCCCTGTCAGAATGAGGCGTCCGCAGCGGACGAGTAGGACTAGCGAGATGACTAGCACAGCGACGACAGCGCATGAGAGAATGATCTGCATCACCGGCAGAACTTGTGGGTTGAGATGATGTTCCTCATCTCGACCGAGTCTAACAGAATGAGCTAGATTGCGGGGAAAATTGTTCGAAACCACGCACAAAGTCGACTCACACTTTACTAACAGTATTGCCAAGGGGTACTTATGTGCGGAAGCGGGCTAGTTCGACTGTCTATTTGCAAAATACTGTGCGCGTCAGCTTTAGTATTTGCGCTTACAAACTGCCACCCGCTGATAGAAACCTCGACTAGAATTCCTAAAGCAATTTTCATCATCGTCGATGGAATTCCCGCAGATATTATAGAAAGCTCTCAAACACCAAATCTTGACTCAATTGCGGGGAGTCATGGCTACACGCGGTCTTATGTTGGCGGTGAAATTGGGGGCATGACTCAGAGCCCAACGGTATCAGCCGTTGGCTATAACAGCCTGCTCACGGGCACTTGGGCAAATAAGCACAATGTGTATACAAACCGAATAGAGAACCCTAATTATTCCTACTGGGATATTTTTCGCATAGCCCGTCATCAGAATCTTGACATCAGCACTGCCCTTTTCTCAACTTGGCAGGACAATCGAACACGTCTTGTTGGTGACGGTTTACCCGAGGCTGGAGGCAGCAAGCTAGACTACGCCTTCGATGGGCTCGAGCTAGACGAAGCGCGCTTCCCCCATGACGAGGCGCGAGAGTTTATCCGCGCTATCGATAACGCGGTGAGCACTGAGGCTGCACACTATCTTCGCGATGTTGGCCCTGAGCTTTCTTGGGTCTATTTGGAATATACCGATGACATCGGCCATATTTACGGCGAGGGCGACGAACTCACGGCGGCGGTAGCTATTATGGATGCCAATGTCGGCAAGATATGGAAGGCGGTTCAAGACAGGCAGAAGACGCACGGCGAAAATTGGCTAGTTGTCGTCACGACCGATCACGGAAGAGATGAAGAAACCGGTAAATCCCATGGCGGCCAGAGCCTACGCGAGCGCACAACTTGGATAGCGACTAACAGTCAGAGGCTTAATAGCAATTTTGAAAATCTGCCAGGAATTGTCGACATACTCCCGTCGATCCTCGATCATTTAGCTATTGCGCCACCGCCTAGAATCGCCGCGCAGCTAGACGGAGTTTCATTTATAGATCGACAAGACAACGAGCCAGCCCGATGAGAAAACTTATAATTTCGCTATTTTTAATGGCCCATAGCCTCGTTATCAGTGCCCTCGTATCGGCACAAGTTACAATGTCGGCACAAGAGACACCTTATCTCTTCATACTTGGCGTCGCACAAGACGCCGGCTATCCGCAGGTTGGCTGTTATCAGCCACATTGCATGCCGGGCTGGGAAAACCCTTCGCAACGCCGCACTGCCACATCGCTCGCGTTACTAGACCCCGTGCAGAACCTGAGCTACTTATTCGAAGCGACGCCGCACCTCCCCGAGCAGCTTTATGCGCTCCAAAAGGAGGCTCCGACTACCCGCACTGGCCTCGATGGGGTCTTTCTAACTCATGCGCATATCGGTCACTATGCGGGGTTAATGCATTTTGGGCGTGAAGCAATGAATGCGCAGGGGCTGCCCGTTTATGCTATGCCATTGATGTCAGCGTATCTGCGCAATAATGGCCCATGGAGCCAACTTGTCGCGCTTAACAACGTAGCGCTTATGCCACTTGGAGATAACCGACCCGTCGCGCTTACAACGGCCCTCTCTGTGACCCCAATGCTGGTGCCTCATCGTGATGAGTTTTCGGAGACCATCGGTTATCGCATCGAAGGGCCCAATAAAAGCGCTCTCTTTATACCCGACATTAATAAGTGGGCCGATTGGGACACAGACATCGCCGCCTTGATTAAGACAGTAGACTACGCGCTGCTCGACGCGACTTTCTTCGCGGACGGCGAACTAGGCAACCGCGATATGTCGCAAATCCCCCATCCTTTCGTCGTCGAATCGATGGCGTTGTTTTCTGTTCTGCCTTCAGAGGAACGCGCCAAGGTCTGGTTTATCCACTTCAACCACACGAATCCGCTATTAGACCTTCAAAGCCCAGAGAGCCTTCGCGTGTTAGACGCCGGCTACCACATTGCGACAGAGGGCCTGCGGCTGCCGCTTTAGGCGCCACTCAGCCTCTTTCCACTTAGCACCAAAACCACCCTTCCCTTCTCATTAGGCGCCCTTTCCTGTAGAGTGCGCGCCTTTTGCGTTTGCCTAAGCTTGACTTTAAACCTATGAAAAACCTCTTAAACCTCTACGACCGATCTAAGCACATCAACTATTTGACCGAAATCCTGTCCGGACTCACGGTGTCCTTGGCGCTGGTGCCCGAAGCGATCGCCTTTGCGCTTATTGCCGGCCTATCGCCGCTCACGGGGCTTTATGCTGCGTTTAGCATCGGACTCATCACCTCACTTTTTGGCGGTCGGCCAGGCATGATTTCAGGCGCGACGGGCGCGGTGGCAGTGGTGATAGTAAGCCTTGCCCAAAGCCATGGCGTCGAATACATTTTTGCCACAGTAGTGCTGGCAGGCATGATTCAAATGCTTGCTGGGGCGCTCAAGTTAGGCAAATTCATCCGCCTCGTGCCCCATTCGGTGATGTTTGGCTTCGTTAACGGCCTTGCTATCGTGATTTTTTTAGCGCAATTGGCGTCGTTTAAAGTAGCAGGTGAAAACGGCGAGTTGGGCTGGATGATTGGCGATCAGCTTAACGTGATGCTTGGCCTCGTTTTCCTCACTATGCTGATTATCTGGGGGCTGCCTAAGCTCACCAAGGCAGTGCCTGCGTCGCTCACGGCGATCTTGGTGGTTAGCGCTATCGTGCTGGGCCTGGATATCGACACGCGTAATGTCGGCGACATTAGCTCGATCAAAGGCGGCTTCCCGCCCTTCCATATTCCCGAAGTCCCTCTTACCCTCGAGACACTCAGCATTATTTTCCCCTATGCGTTTATCGTTGCCGGAGTTGGCCTTATCGAGAGCCTGCTCACACTAAACCTCATCGATGAGATAACCGAGACACGCGGCAAAAGTAATAAAGAGGCGATGGCGCAGGGTCTGGCTAATGTCGTTACGGGGTTCTTCTCAGGTATGGGTGGCTGCGCCATGATCGGCCAAAGCCTTATCAACATTTCTTCCGGCGCTCGCGCGCGCCTGTCAGGCATCGTCGCCTCAGTTATGCTGCTCGTGTTCATCATGTTTGGCGCCGAATACATTGAGAAAATGCCGATCGCTGCCCTAACGGGGCTAATGATTATGGTCGCCATTGGCACCTTCGAATGGGCGAGTATCAGGGCGATCGGCAGGATGCCAACTCGCGACAACCTCGTCGGCTTTTTAGTCGCTGGCATTACCGTGCTACTGCACAACCTCGCGCTTGCGGTGCTTATCGGCGTCATCATCTCGGCGCTCGTGTTCGCATGGGAAAACGCGAAGCGCATCCGCGCTCGCAAATATGTTGATGAAGACGGCACGAAACACTACGAAATCTATGGCCCGCTGTTCTTCGGTTCAGTGCAGGCTTTTGCTGAGAAGTTCGATATCGCCACTGATCCCGATGTCGTAATAATCGATTTTCGCGAAAGCCGCGTAAATGATATGTCGGGTATCGAGGCGCTTAACAAAATTACCGAGCGCTACACACGAGCAGGCAAAGAGTTACATCTTAGGCATCTAAGCCCCGATTGCCTAAAGCTGCTCAAAAACGCCGAAAAGATCATCGATGTTAATATTATCGAAGATCCAACTTATAAGGTTGCGGTCGAAATTTAGGCACTCCAGAGCAGTCTTTCCGGGCCGCTCAGATTGCGCTGAAAGAATACGAGGGTGAAGAGTGAGTCCGAGCGATATAAGCCGCGTCATCGAAATGGCGTGGGAAGACCGCACACCGTTCGAAGCGATAGAGGCGTCTTACGGACTCAAAGAGCCGGAAGTCATCAAGCTCATGCGGCTCGAAATGAAGCCGTCTTCTTTCCGAATGTGGCGCGAGCGCGTCACGGCGCGAAAAACAAAACACGCGAAGCTACGGGGATTCAAGGTAGGCACCTTTCGCTGCGCCACTCAAAAAATGCGCTGATCACCAGCGCTCCTCTCTTGGGCATCGCTCTGCTGCTTCATTTTTTCCCCTATTCTATCAACACACGATTTCCCGTTCCGTCTTTAAATATTTCCGTATTTGGTCAATTTAGTGACTTAACTGTCATATTGTCATGAACCTGTAATATTTCGGTAATAGAGTGCTGCTATTAAGTTCGCAGGCCTTCTCTTGCGATAGGGCGCTCAACCAAAATTACTTACGCGGAGATATGCACGCAATGACACACAAGATTCGATTACTCAGTTCCTTGACTACTACGTCAACTAACGCTGCTGTTAGCTCTTTAATCGGCTCGTCAGTTGGCGCGTCAATCGCCCTGAGCGCTGCAATAGCTCTGATCGCATCTCCCGCAAAGGCTGCAGACCAAGCGCTTCTCGATATTCTGCTGAGCAATGGCGCAATCGACCAAGCTCAGTACAACGAGCTGCTTAGCAAAGAAGCGTTAGAGGAAGCCGACGTTGTGAACATTGGTTTCGCGAATGGCAGCGGACTCAATGTCAAATCCGCCGACGGTGCCTACGAAGTAGAAATTGGCGGACGCATGCACTTAGACTACATCGATCACTCATTTGACTCGCGTATAGGAAAAGATCCTATAAGCGGTAGCCAGGTTCGACGCGGCCGCATCGAAATCGATGGCGTGTTCGACAATAACTGGGGCTATGCCGCAGAGTTCGATTATGCGAAAAACAAAGTGGCGATAAAGGACATCAAGCTGGGCTACGAAACGGACAGTGGGGCATCTCTGTATGTTGGACACCAAAAGCAGCCATACAGCCTTTCACTCGAGATGAGCTCTAACGATATCCCCTTCGTCGAGCGAAGCGCAGACAACTACCTCGTGGCGACCTTTACCGATCGAGCGATCGGCGCTCGCTATGAGAACAGCGGCGCGAACTGGTTCGTTGCTGCAGGCATCTTCGGCGACGCCATGAGCAATAGCGACACTACCGGAGACGAAGGCTGGGGCACATCGGGGCGGCTAGTCTATTCTCCGATTATAGAAGACGAACGCGTTCTGCATTTAGGCGTTCGCGGCTCTTATCGCGAAGTCGACATCGCTACACCCACAATGCAGATCAAAGACAAAACTACCGATTTTTCTGGCTTAAGCATTGTTAACACCGGCGCATTAAATGATGCTGAATCAGCCACGCTCTTTGGCCCAGAGATGGCTGCCGTTTGGGGGCCTCTTTATGTTTTCGCAGAACATACAACGACTCAAGTTGGACGCACAGCAACACCAGACCTTGAGTTTTCGGGCTGGCACGCGGCCGCCGCATGGAGCTTGACCGGTGAAAGCCGTGCATCACGTTACAGTATGAACTCGGGAGAATTTAAAGGCTTGCGCCCTGCGAAAAACTTCGATTGGGCGAATGGTGGCATTGGCGCTTGGGAAATCGCTGCCCGTTACGCCGCAATCGATTTAAACGATGGGAATGTCATGGGCGGAACGGAAGATGCTCTTTCAATCGCCCTCAATTGGTATCCTAATCGCAGCGTTCGGATCATGGCCGATTGGTCACGCGTGCTCGATACCGACGAATCAAATACGATACGCATGTTTGCACAAGACATGGATATCTTTACCCTCCGAACCCAATGGAATTTTTAACCCAGCGGGATTTCGAATGACCTCTCCACATCAGGATTCCCGATCCTGATGTGGAGAGTAATTTTAAGAATAGCCATAAAACGTGCGTGAACGCGGGACCAACTAATCAGCGCTTCATCCTTTGAGAATGTTCGCCAACCGGTTGCTGATAATCGCGTCAGCCTCAGACATAATCCTATCGATTAATTCCTTACAGGTCGGCACGTCATGGATGAGGCCTGCCACCATACCGCATGACCAAGCACCGATTTCCATGTCGCCTTCAAGCATTATACGTGGATAGACGCCCGCCACCTCTCCGTGTATGTCCTCGAACTTGATTGCGTCACCTAGCGCTTTCTCTTTTGCCATTAGGCGTTCAACAGCTTCGTTATTTAATACGCGTTCGGTATTGCGTAGTGGACGCATAATTAGGCGCGTATCAAGCTCCGACGCATTGACGATTGCTTGCTTCACATTGTCATGCACAGGCGCTTCTTTAGTGGCTATGAACCGCGTACCCATATTAATGCCTTCGGCGCCCATCGACAGTGACGCGACGAGTGAGCGAGCATCGGCCTGGCCGCCAGACGCAACAAAAGGAATTTCGAGTTCGTCTGCAGCGCGCGGAAGCAGAATCATGTTAGGAATATCGTCCTCTCCGGGATGACCGCCGCACTCGAAGCCGTCTACAGAGACCGCATCGCAACCAATTTCTTGGGCCTTGAGTGCGTGCCGCACCGAGGTGCATTTGTGAATTACTTTTATTCCGGCTTCTTTGAGCGCTGGCATTACTTGGGCAGGATTTCGCCCCGCTGTTTCCACTACTGTGACGCCACCTTCGATAATCGCCTTTACATAGCCAGGATAGTCGGGCGTGCTTAGCGAGGGCAGAAAGGTCAGATTTACACCGATGGGCTTATTAGTTAATGCACGAGCTTTAGCGATTTCTTGCGCTAGCAACTCAGGCGTTTTTTGCGTTAGCCCAGTGATTATTCCAAGACCACCTCCCTCCGACACGGCAGCTGCGAGTTCGGCGAAGCCAACGTAATGCATGCCACCCTGAATGATCGGGTGCTCGATATTGAATAATTCGGTTATTTTTGTCTTCATGTTTAGCCCTTGTAGTAGTTAAATCTTGTTAGTTTCTAGCGCTTGAAAAAATCGGCAACCACATCCTGAGCAACCTGCTGCAGAAACGCTGCATCTTCTGCGCTTATCTCACCAAAATAGGTATAGCTATTCCCGACTGGCGACTCGTTATAAAGAGACGCGAAAACCACACACGCCGCGAGATAAGTGCCCTCCAATTCGGGATGGCTGCCGTCAAAAAATTTGTGCAGAATCATATCTGGCTTGCGCTTATAAGCTTCTTCGAAGGCAAGGCCAACAGGGATCACTAGCGCACCGATCTCATTCGCAGTCTCTATAAACAGTGATGCAATTTTATCTATCATATCTGGATCATAGCGCGAGTGCACATCAGAATAAGCGGGTGTCATATAGAGCGCCACCTCGGCACCCGTCTCGTCTATTGCCGCGCTGTGCTGCCGCGCAGTCTCGGTGAATATACTCCGGCGCGATTCGCGCAGTGGCTCGCCGCTGCCGCCTTGAAGAATGACAAGATCGAAAGGCTTCTCTAAGCCCAATCGTCCAAGCTCTAGGTGTCCGGCCACATCATGGTGGTTGAGGGCTGCACCTCCAATGGTTGCCGATTTATAAGCGATGCGTTCGGCAAGGCCTTTACTAGATTAAAAATACTTCTATATCGAACTGATATTGACTACTATTTTTTGAGTTATAAAAATTTAATTTACAGTTCCAGATAGTTAGAGCGCGCATTATTCTAATTTTTGCAATCAAATCCAATCATTTTTGTCACCTCTTGCAGCCCATATGAGCGATGGACTAGCCGCGTCGGGAACGCGATAATACGGGCCATAGAGACACTCACACTGCTGCAAGCCTCTGCTGTAGCTTAGATTTAGCCTACGAGACAGACCCCTTCATGGCCGCAGACAAGTTCCGCTTTACCACTGTTACCGCCGTCGTCGTCGCCAATATGGTTGGCACCGGCGTGTTCACCAGCCTCGGTTTTCAGCTTCTCGACATTCAATCTGGCTTTGCGCTGTTAATGCTTTGGGCGGTGGGTGGCTTAATTGCCGTGTGTGGCGCCATGACCTACGCCGAACTCGGTGCAGCCCTGCCAAGATCTGGGGGTGAGTACAACTTTTTGAGCCGCATTTACCATCCGGCCGCGGGTTTCGTGTCGGGCTGGATATCGTCGACCATAGGCTTCGCCGGGCCGACCGCGTTGGCTGCAATGACTTTTGCCGCTTACATGCTCCTGTCTCTTATACACATCTGACGCTGCCGACGAGCG
>OJIR01000618.1_pt1 | contig 10897 bp, 8 predicted proteins | sample 1595711 | NCBI WGS metagenome assembly OJIR01 (sample SAMN05416846, study PRJEB24817) | seawater metagenome | isolation source: Sea water | place: Canada:Atlantic | collected 2013-07
TTATTGTTGCTCCTAGATTAAGAACTTATACTGAGGTGGCAAACGACTCTATAACTCTTCCCGACTTTTTTGAAAACCGCTTTGCCGATAAATCTCGCGCACTTCGTATTACTTCTTCTATTGTTATTATTTTATTTTTTACCTTGTATACCTCGTCAGGCATTGTTGCTGGCGGTAAACTATTCGAAAGTTCTTTCGGATTAACGTATGAAGTTGGCCTTTATGTTACTGCTGGCGTTGTTGTACTTTATACGCTATTTGGTGGTTTCTTAGCGGTAAGTATGACTGACTTTGTTCAGGGCTGTATTATGTTTGTAGCATTAGTGCTGGTGCCTTTTGTGGCGATATCAGACGTTGGTGGCACAGGTGAGATGTTAACTACAATTGAACAGTTAAATCCTGCGTTTTTAGATTTTTTTAATGACGTTAGTTTTATTGCTATTGTTTCGGCTATGGCATGGGGACTAGGTTATTTTGGTCAACCTCATATTATTGTGCGCTTTATGGCTATTCGTTCGGTTGAGGATTTACCTACGGCGAGAAGAATAGGCATGAGTTGGATGATTGTCGCTTTATTTGGCGCTATGGCAACTGGTTTTGCTGGCGTAGCTTATGTTGCAAAAACAGGGCTAGTGGTTAATGACCCTGAAACCATATTTATTTTATTGGGACAAGTATTGTTTCACCCGCTTATTGCTGGCTTCTTATTAGCTGCGATTTTAGCGGCAATTATGAGCACAATTTCTTCGCAACTTTTGGTTACCTCTAGCTCGTTAACTGGCGATTTTTATCAAGCCTTTTTAAATAGAGATGCTAGTGATAAACAGTTAGTGTTGGTAGGACGTTTATCCGTAGCAGCAGTAGCACTTGTTGCTATTTATCTTGCTTACGATAGAGACAGTTCAATATTAACTTTAGTGAGTAATGCTTGGGCCGGGTTTGGTGCTGCATTTGGGCCTTTAGTTATAATGAGTTTATATTGGAAAAAAATGAATCGTCATGGTGCGTTAGCCGGTATGTTAACGGGTGCTATTACCGTTTTAATATGGATGTATGCACCAATAACTATTGATGGGCAATCGTTAAGTTCGGTAATGTATGAAATTGTACCAGGCTTTATTATGGCAAGTATTGCCATTGTATTGGTCAGTAAAATAACAGCAAAAGAGCAGCCTGAAATAGAAGCACTATTTGATGAAGTTAATGTAAAGCATTAATTTATATCTGAGCTGAAAGCTGTGAATTTTAAGCTTTCAGTGTTGATGAAAAAGCCATGACATTGTCATGGCTTTTTTTATGGCTTTCGTATGGTATTGAGTGTGAAATGTGCGTTTTATTTGTTAATTTAACAATGCAGCTAACTAAATAACTAAATAACTAAATAACTAAATAACTAAATTGACCAAGTAATACTTTTATTCACTCGTTCTTGCCATTGTTTTATGGGTTCGTTTTTATCGCCAACCACGATAATATTAGAGTGCTTAAAATGTAAAGAGTTACCTTGAAGCTTGTTACTTTCAAAGTTAGCTACAAATTCTATGTCTTGATCATCCGGTAAAATGAAAACATTAACTGGGCTCGATTTACCTTGAAAAACTAAATGTAGGCTTTTATTGCCATCAAAACGACAATAATCAGCAAAAATTAGTGAACCGAAGGTACTACCAAAACTACCTTTAAAAGCCGACATTTTTTCGTTTAACGACGCTAATGTTACTTTTGCCGGATCAGTATTAGAAAAGTGAGCAGCTTCGTGGTTAACATGCGCAATAGCATAATCAGCTAAATTCTTATAAGTATTTGAAAATAACATAACGTTAGCTGTTAAGCCCATAACTAGTGCCACAGAGGCTGCCATGGCTAAACGTACACGAGTTTTGCCCTTTTGCTGCTGATGGCTAGCTAAAGTTTGTCGTAAAATTAATTTGTTAGCTAAATCTTCAGGTACAGGAATATTCATTGCTTGTGCAATTTTACTATCTAGGCTTTCAGTTTCTTGTACAAATTTTTGCTTTGCCGGGTCACTTTTTAAGGCGGCATTAATAGCATCGTCACGAGTTTTGGGATCGGCTAAAATGCTACGTCTAAATTGCAAATCATCCATTGTGTAGACCTCTTAATTTTGGCTCGTCGTCTACGGCCTCTTTCAATTGATTGCGTGCACGAAATAATCGTGTCATCACGGTATTTTTATTTAATGACAACAGGGTGGCAATTTCTTCACCACTAAAGCCGCCAATAACCTGTAAAACCAAAGGTTCACGATATTCTTCAGGCATTTGAGCTATTTTTTCACGTAACCAATGGTTTTCTATTTCCTGTTCGTTACTTGTAGCGCTTACATCGGTAATTGTTGCTTCTTCGTATTCACTCATTTCGAATCGTTTGCGCTCAAAACGACGAGCATTTTCTCTGCGCAGAATAGTAATTAACCATGACTTAGCTGCTTTCTCGTCTTTCAACGAGTCAAGCGCGCGCCATGCACGTAAAAATGTTTCTTGCACTAGGTCTTCAGCAATATGCTTATCGTGGCATAACCAGTAGGCATACCGATATAAATCTGCATGTAATGCTTTAACGAGTGCTTCGTATCTAACTTGTTTTGTCGCCATGTTGTAAGAGACCTGCGGCTTTGTCATTTTATTTCACACGAATACATATTTTTTAGATAAATTGATTATATCGTTAAAATACTAATTTAGTTAGTGTTAAGGTTTTCGGGACAATGAATATAAAAAAGGAGTTATCGGCGATAACTCCTTGTTTAACAATGAATGTAATCTGAAGGTTTAAGGATTTAGGTTGAACTGTGCTTTTGTTAACACGGTACTGGCTTGCTTATTTATTTTTTGTATCGCATGCATTAAATCGTTACCTGACCACTGACTAGGGGCTTTTCCATAATAACTTTGTTGCAATTGAATAATTGCGTTAGAGAGTGCTGGGTCATTAAAGTGTTCATGCAAAGAGTCAAGGGTTGTTAATGTCTCGTTGTTTGCCAACTGTGTTTGTGCCCACGGCAATAAACTTGCTAATGCTTGTTCACCATTATTTTTCTTACATGCAGCTAATAGGGTAAGGTAGGTGTTGTTCACTTTTACGTTTGATTTGTGCTTTATTTTTTCAGGTGCCGAAGAGCGTTTAGCAGAGACAAACCAAGCGAATAAGGTTAATAGCCAAAGTGCAAGGAACAACCATTGCAGAAAGTTATTTTGTTGAACTATAACTTTTTCTATCACAGTAGGCGTAGCAGGGTTCTCAACACGTAAACTGGGTGGTTGTTGTATCGCTACAGGAGCAATATCTGCATTAGGCAATACTTTAATATTTTGAGCTGCAATTTTGGCAACTTCGGCTTTATTGGTTACCGTATTCCACCATGGGATGGTTATTGCTGGTAACTGATATTCGCCTGCTTGACTGGCAACAATGGCAAAGTTGATCACCTTTTGACTGACTAATCTTTCATTATTTAGGCCAGTATGAAGCTCAGCCTGATCCGGATAAACTTTTAATCCTTGTGGCACTTGCATGGTTATTTCAGGTAGTTGTTCTTCTGAAAGTCCCGCAGCTGTTAATGTAATGGTACGTGTGATTGGCTCACCCACTTTAAATTGATTAACCTGAGGTTGCCATTGTTGATGTAAGGCTAATAACTCGCTTGGTAACCATGCTCCATTAACTTGAGCAGGAATAGCTTTAACCGTTAAGGCAATGTCATCGCCAACGACACTTACGGGTTTAGTATCGGCAAAACTTAAAAAGTTAGATCGCCTTGTTGATGGCATCATTATTTCGCCAGAAAAAATAGGTGCTTTTAATATGACATCTCCACTTTTTTGCGGGCTAATGGCATATATACGCTCGATAATACGGTAGCGTTTACCGTTAATAATATTCTCTGACTCTTTATCTTTGCCAATTTGTAGAATATTGGCACCAGCTAATGTGGGTTCCGTTAAACTTCCGCGCTTTAGCTCTGCTGCAAAGTGTAACTTAACGGTTAAAGTTATTTGTTGTTGCACGAAGAGTTCAGTCGAAGAGACATCTGCTGTAATAAATAAATCTTGTTGGCTGCTAGCTGTTGATTTGTCTGCTGCTAATACGTTAACTTGAATCGCCTGACTTTTAACACCGTCAATTTCGAAGCTTGGTATTGTTATTTCACCTGTCTGCCTAGGTATTAATACCGTATTCCACGTTGTGGTACGTGTGGTATTAAAGTTAACCATACTGGTTTGTGAGCTAACTGATGTTCTGCCAACAATAAAGTCAGACAATAATGCTGATGTATCTAAGGCGTTTCTGTCGATGTCATCATCTGCAGTAACGGTTAGTACTATAGATTCGTTGGCGATCACTGGGTTTTTATCAACCGATGCCGTAAGCTTATTTAATGCGTAGCTATGAAACGATAATAAAATAGCCATTAAAGAAATTATTATTCTTACCACTTTTTCTTAACTCCTACATTGCGGCGATCTTGATTACGCTTTTGATATTCTAATTGCATTTTATTTCTGAGTAACATGTATGGGTCGTCAGTTACTTTATTCAATAATTGCTGATGTTTTTGCTCGGTTTCTTTGGCTAACTGTTCAGCCAGTTGTTGTGCCTCAGCACTTTGTGCCTCTTCTGTTGGCTCACCGTCTTGCGCTTGTTCAGTTTGTTGAGCATTTTTTTCCTGTTGCTGTTCTTGCTGCTCAGCGTCGGCTTGTTCTTGTTCTTGTTGTTCAGTATTTTGTTGATCTGAAGATTGTTCTGATTCAGAGGGCTCTGAAGGCTCTGAACTTTGTTGACCCTGTTGATCACTTTGTTGCTGATCACCTTCTTTGTTTTGGTCGCTTTGATTTTGGCTATTTTGGCTGTCACCTTCTTGATCATTTTGTTCTTGGTCTTTGTTTTGCTCTTGTTGATCTTCACCAGACTGTTGATCTTGGTTTTCTTGTTGTTTTTTTAATTGCTCAAGAATCTCTTTGTTATTTTTTGCATCAGTTAAGGTTGGATCCATTGCTAAAGCTTTGTCGTAGGCAGCTATAGCCTCGTCAAATTTTTGTAACTTTGCTAATGTATTACCTTGATTATAGAAAGCATCTGCGGTGTTCTCTTGTTGGAATGCGGCTAAGGCTTGCTCGTAATCTCCTGCTTTATAGAAAGAACTTCCTTGCCACGAAGGGTTTTGGAAAGCCTCTGCGGCTTGCTGATATTGCTCATTGCTAAAGTGAGTTTGGCCTTGCTGATCTTTAGTTTTAAATAGATCTTGCCAAATATCGGCATAAGCACTGTTATTTGGCATTAGTATTAAAGCAAATGGTAGCGTTAGCATGAGTGCACCGCGTCTGAAGTAACTTAGCAGCAGAGGTAAAACTAACAATAATAAATATGGGCCAAATTCCTGCCATTGATCGCCAGTGTTTTCACTTTCTTTGGTGTTGTCGGTTTCAGCCATTAGCGGTTTGAAAGTCAGTCGTTCAATATCTTTATTGTCATGCGTGAGGGTGGTGTAATTTCCTCTGCCGCGATTAGCTAAACCACGTAACGCTTGTACAGTTAATTTAGGTACAATTATCGCGCCGTTATCGTCTTTCATTAACTCGCCATTAGAGAGTTTGATAGGTGCACCTGTTTTTGTACCAACACCTAGAATATTGAGGCGGTAAGGGTGTTCGCGCGACCATTGGGTTATATCTTGAATATCTATATTATCGATGCCATCGGTAAACCAATAAATATCGCCACTATTATGCCCTGCATTGACTAACATTTCGTTAGCTAAAGCTAATGCTGCAAAAGGGTTACTGCCAAGCACTGGCATAAGTTCTGGGCTTAATGACGGTAAAAGTAATTTTATATTATTACTGTCGTCTGTTAATGGGCTGATGCTAAATGCATCACCAGCATAAGCGATAAGTCCTATTTCGCCTTCTTTGATGTTATCGAGTAAATCAATGGCTTTGTATCGTGCTCTTGTTAATCGGTTAGGTGCAACATCGGTAGCATACATTGAATAAGACATATCCATGATCAACACTGAGCCTTGTGCAACTTGATACACCGGCTGTGGCAATTTCTGCCAGCTTGGACCCGCCATGGCTATTATTGACAGTATGCCAATAATAAAAGGTAGCACTAATGAGCTAGATTTTGCTGTTGTATTACCTTGCACCAGCACTTTTGCTAAATGTGCTGGTAATAGTTGTTGCCAGCCTGATTGTTTAACACGTAATTTTTTGAGTAAAAATAACATGAAAAATAATACGATAATGGCGAATAGCCAAAACGGACGAATAAAATGAAAGTCAGCCATATTAATGCTTCACTCCCGTAATTGCTTTGCGCTTGAAAAACTGGCTATTAGCGCTGCTTTTAATCAGTAGCGTTAACAAACTTATCAATAAAGCTAAACCTAAAGGCCATTGAAATAATGCGGTGAGTGGGCGCATTTGTTGTTGCTCTTGTTCTACAGGCTCTAAATCATCTAACAGTTTATAAATTTTACTCATGTCTTCACTCGCTCGAGCTCTGAAATAATAACCACCAGTTTCATCAGCAAGGCGTTGTAACGATTCTTCATCGAGCTCGCTTGATGGGTTAACTCTTCGCGTACCAAATAGTGAGTTTTGGATCATTACATCAGCGCCAATGCCAATTGAGTATATGGTAATATCTTTGGCTACAGCTAACTCTAGTGCTTGTTCAGGTGTTATTTTACCCGCGGTGTTTTGGCCATCGGTTAACAATAACAGCACGCGGTTTGAATCTTTTTTCTCGTCGAAGCGTTTAGCTGCAAGCGCAATAGCATCGCCTATAGCCGTTTGTTTACCCACTAAGCCTAATACCGTTTCGTCGAGCATTTGTTGAACGGTTTTTCGATCAAAGGTCATTGGGGTTTGCATGTAAGCATCGTCACCAAACAATATTAAGCCTAACTTGTCGCCACTGCGCCGTTCGATAAATTCACCTAACAATACTTTTAACATATCAAGGCGGTTTACTGTGCTGCCATTTAGGCTCATGTCTTCAACTTGCATACTGCCTGAGAGGTCAACGGCTATCATCATTTCTCGACCTTCAGTTGGCACATTCACAGCCTCACCTAACCACTGCGGCTGAGTGCTAGCTAATACAACTAACAGCCAAATAAGGCTAAGGATAACCAATGAGCCTTTTTTCTTTTCAGGGGCATACTCTTGCGTTTGTATGCCTTTGATAATGGTTGGCATTTTCAGTGGCGCAGCTTGAATTTGTTTTTTGGCGGGCAACCAATAAATAATTAATGGTAGCGGCAGGGCGATTAATGCCCAGAGAAAATCAAAATGTATCATGATTTTACCTCTGATATTTGAGGTGCTTTTTCAACCGTGTTATTTGCGACTTCTGTCGTAATTTTGGTTTTAACTTCTGTTTTAGTATGCAATGCAACATCTTCAGTGGTGTATATAGTACCAGTTAACACAGGTAGTGTTTTTTTAGGCGGCAAGGCTTGGTTTAGCCATAATTTTGCCGCTGCAGAAAGATCGTCTACATTGTGTTCGTTAGCATTACTTTGGTAAGTCGAATTTAAGTGGTCGCTGCTTAGTGTTGAAAAATTTTCTTGATGTTTAACGGGTAGGCTTTCAATTAAAAAGTCTTTAAATTTATTACCTGTTAAATGTGCGACATGTGCTCTAGGAAAATACTGTAAAGCAGCCCATTTTAATAAAGCGACGATTGTACTAATTTCAGACGCTGTCGATAATTGTTTTAATGCCTGTTTTTGTACTTTACGCGCTTTAAAATATTGTCGTAATTTTATTATTCCATAAACCAGTATTGCCAAAACAATAACGGCTAATAGCCACCATCCTGGCGCAATGGGATAGTTGTGCACGTTATCAGGTAAGTGAATATCACTAAGTTGTGCTAACGGATCCATGATGCTACTCCGCGATGTAATTGAGTTTCTAGCATTTCACTCGCACAAAAATGTAGTAAACGAGCACCTGCTTTACTCAATTGTTGTTCTATAGCGCTATTTAAGTTTAAGGCCTGCTGGTGGTATTTTTCAGCTAATGCTTTATCACCAAGCACAAATTGTTGACGTTCGGTTTCATCACCGTTAGTCATTGCTACGCTAATTTTATGTTCACTTTCAGGGAGTTGTTGCTCAAGTGGATCGCTGATCATACAAACGACTAATTCACAATGCCGACTAATATTAGCCAAATGACGAATAGCTTCATCTGAAAGGTTAAATGCGTCGGTGATCAAATAAACTAAACTGCCTGGTTTTGCTAGTTGTCTTAAACGTGCGCAATTTTGTTCGAAGGCTGCTGTTGCTTTCTTTCTATCAGCTTTTTCATCTGCACTGTGGAGTGAGTCTGCGTGAATTTTTACTAAACCATGCAAATAATGCAATACACCTTGCTGCCGGCTACGAGGTTTTAATTCTGTATGATTTGTTTGATTAAATACCACACCGCCGATACGATCGCCTCGTGATTTAGCATGCCAAGCAACTAGGGCTGCTACATGGGCAGCTTGCACAGATTTAAACAGTAAGCGACTGCCAAATAACATGCTAGTACTTAAATCAGTAGCAATAAGAACAGGGCGTTCAACTTCTTCACGAAATAGTTTTGTGTGTGTTTTACCTGTACGGGCAGTAACTCGCCAATCGATTGCACGAATGTCGTCGCCATTTTGATAATGGCGTACTTCATCAAACTCCATACCACGCCCTTTACTTCGAGCGAGATAGTTACCTGACATTTTGCCGTGTGAGCTTTTGGCGGCCGCTAAATTAATTAGTGAACTTTTCGTTTGATAACGTATCAGTTCATCTATATTTAATTCAATACCATTACTGACCAACTCATCAAGCAAGGTTTGCGGGTTGTATTGTTCGGCTGATTTTTTTTGTTTAAACCACATAAGGGGAACTTGCGCCTAGGCAACAGCCACTAAACTGAGTAAGTGATCAAGCAGTTGATTACTACTAATACCTTCTGCTTCAGCTTGGTAAGTCATGATTATGCGATGACGTAATACGTTATGAAAAACCGCTTGTACATCTTCAGGGCTAACGAAATCTCGGTTGTTTAACCAAGCTCTTGCACGGGCACAACGATCTAAAGCAATAGTAGCACGAGGACTAGCGCCGTATGCTAGCCACTGTTTTAATTTATCGTCATATTTTTCTGGGTTGCGTGTTGCCATAATTAAGTCGACGATATAGTTTTCTACTGCAGGTGCCATGTGAATTTTCATCACTTGTTCACGTGCTGCAAAAATATCAGCTTGGGTGATTTCTTTAACAGGTGTTTTATCTGTTTTTAATGCTTCACCACGGTTGAGTTTTAAAATTTCTAATTCGCTTGCCGCATCAGGGTAGCCAATTTCAACATGCATTAAAAAGCGATCGAGCTGTGCTTCTGGTAAAGGATATGTACCTTCTTGCTCTATCGGGTTTTGTGTTGCCATAACAAGAAATAGTTCAGGTAATGGATAAGTATTACGACCAACAGTGATTTGACCTTCTGCCATTGCTTCTAACAAAGCTGATTGAACTTTTGCAGGTGCACGGTTTATTTCGTCGGCTAAAACTAAGTTACGAAACAATGGGCCCGGTTGAAAAACAAACGTGCCATCTTCGGGACGGTAAATATCGGTACCGGTTAAATCTGCTGGTAATAAGTCAGGTGTGAATTGTACGCGATGAAAGTCAGCTTCAAGACCTTGAGCTAATGCATTTACAGCGCGCGTTTTTGCTAAACCTGGAGGACCCTCTACAATAAGGTGACCATTAGCTAAAAGTGCAATCAGCAAGTTTTCAACCAGCGAGTGCTGTCCGATAATTTGTGAAGATAAATGTTCTTTTAATGAGGAAAAATGTTCAATAGCCATAGTTTATCGTTCTTATTGATTAAAAAAAGTTGACGTCAGCACTTCTGACCCACAGATTGATATAAGGTTCAGGTTTAAAAAAAACAAGCACAGAAGTTAAATTTTTAAGGCTTTTTGTTAGCTTTTTTAATACCTTGATATTAATTTGAACAAGTTTTATAAGCTAATGATTGAATTATTTCTATATATGTTTAGAATTATGATAAATCCAAAGAGGTCTGACCTCTTAATTGTTGCAACAAGATGGAATTAAAAATGACAAAATCAAAATTAGTAACCGGTAGTGGAGAGCGTATAGCGATAGTTGCTGGATTACGCACACCTTTCGCAAAGCAGGCTACTGCATTTCATGGTGTTCCTGCGGTTGACTTAGGTAAAATTGTTGTTAATGAGTTACTGCAAAAGCATGACGTTGATCCTAAAATTATCGATCAGTTAGTGTTTGGGCAAGTAGTACAAATGCCAGAAGCGCCAAATATTGCCCGTGAAATTGTTTTAGGAACCGGTATGAATGTTCATACTGATGCCTACAGTGTGTCACGTGCTTGTGCGACTAGTTTTCAGTCAACGGTGAATGTGGCTGAATCAATTATGGCTGGTTTTGTTGATGTGGGTGTTGCCGGTGGTGCCGACTCATCTTCTGTTGCGCCTATTGGTGTGTCGAAAAAATTCGCACGCACTTTACTCGATTTAAGTAAAGCTCGCTCATTTGGCGAAAAAATGGCGCTGATTCGTAAATTAAGTTTTAAAGATATTTTACCTGTACCACCTGCGGTTGCTGAATACTCTACAGGTTTGTCAATGGGACATACCGCGGAACAAATGGCAAAAACACATGGTATTACTCGTGAAGCGCAAGATGCACTTGCTCATCGCTCACATACCTTAGCCACTAAAAGCTGGCAAGAAGGTAAATTAGCGGGCGAAGTAATGACTGCGCACAGCGAGCCTTACAAGTCTTTTATTGAAAAAGACAATTGTTTCCGTGAAAACTCTGAATTAGCCAGTT
>OJIR01000619.1_pt1 | contig 10893 bp, 9 predicted proteins | sample 1595711 | NCBI WGS metagenome assembly OJIR01 (sample SAMN05416846, study PRJEB24817) | seawater metagenome | isolation source: Sea water | place: Canada:Atlantic | collected 2013-07
AGCGATAAAGCTTAATACAGTATCAGTTGAAATATTGATTGGCGCGGTATACCTGTTAGAGGTGTTGTCTGGCGTGCTTGAATCTGTGGTGAAAAATATGTTTGCGCCAGCAGTTGCTGTGAGTGTGACGGATTGGGTTGTGTTAAAGGTCCCTCCTGAAACGCTTGCGGCTACTATAGGAGCCACAGCGGGAGTGGCTGCTGGAGGTGGCGTGCTGGGCGTATTTGAACCGCCACCGCCACAGCCGGAGAAGAGGAGAATAACAACAGCAAACTCTGCTAGTTTTAGGAATCTCATAGCCGGTACCTCTGTCACATTGCCCTCAAGGCGAATCTCGCTGTTAAACCCATCAAGATAGATTTTTCTCTAGCAGTGTTACGATTTTAGATGGTTCTAGAAAGCAGCATTATGACCAGAAATGTCAAGGGAATCCCGGCAGGCGGATTTAGTTTTAGATTAGACGTGTGCTTGGGTGGGGGAATCGTTCTACCAATGGGATGACTTTGGGCACGTAAACCTCCACAAACTGTTTTGCAGTTTTGTGTCGATCAAGGTCTTCTTGGGTAGCCCACCATTCGACAAGAATGAAAGTTTGGGCGTCTGTCTCAGATTGGTAGACTTCGAACCGTTCGCACCCTTCCTCGGTGAGAGACACTTTGGCTTGGATGGTGAGCAAGCTGCTGATTTCTTCTATGTCTTCCGAGCGTTTCGCCCGCAAGATAACGTTGTTATGAATCATTCGGTGTCCTTGTTTGCATGTCTTTTGCTGGTGTCGGTTGAGCGCTACGTTTTATGCGTATTTTTATCTCCTGAGAGGTGTCCGCCAGCATTGCAGGTCAGTTTGCCACAGAAAACGCGCCCTAGTCTTAATGATTTAAGCTGCGGAAAACCCATAGAATGGCAGTCACAAGCTGCGCGTGTTTGCGTCGAAATTTGCAGAAAACATTGAGCGGTAAGGTGAGGAATAAGGTGAAAGGCACGATGAAAGGCACAAAAACACTTTTAGCGACATTGGGTCCTGCCCCAGTGGTTGATGACAACTTGTCCACAACCAATATTCGTTTATGGGCTGGTGCTGCGCCCGAGAGTTTGGGTGGCGAGATCATAGACCAGCCCATGCTAAGTGTGCATTTAGCCGAATCAGGCAATGGTTGCGGCGTTATCGTTTGTCCTGGCGGCGGTTATCGTAGCTTGGCCTCAGATCATGAAGGCTTGCAGGTAGCGTGTTGGTTGAACGCGCAAGGCATTCATGCATTTGTGCTGCGTTATCGATTGGGACCAAAATATCACTCTAGTGTTTCTCTCTTGGATGGCTTGCGCGCAATGCGCCTCGTTCGTTTCCATGCTCACAAGTTGCAATTAGACCCCACTAGGTTAGGGATGCTTGGATTTTCTGCGGGTGGCCATTTAGCGTTAGCAGTCGCTACCCACGATTCATCAGTTGCTAAGAGGGGTGCTGCTGCGGATCCAATCGATGAGGTAAGTAGCCGACCAGATTTTGTTGTACCAGTTTATGCGGTGACCAACGGCGCGGTGAGAGGGCGTAAGGCGGACGAATATGCGCCGACAGATACGGCGGTGACCGCCACCACACCCCCGGCCTTTATTATGCATACCCATCAGGACAGCGTTGTACCTGCTAGTCAGTCAACTTTGATCTACAACGCATTGCTTAAGGCAGGCGTGCCGGCTGAACTGCATATATTTAATCAGGGCGATCATGGTCTTGGTCTAGCTACTGACGATCCGGATGTGGGGCATTGGCCCAAGTTATTGCAAGCATGGTTGCGTAGGCATAGCTTTTTGACGGATAAAAAAAGACTGGCGGTGAATGGGCAGTTGCTGGTTGAAGGCGCGCCACTAGGCATAGCAGCGGTGACTTTTACGCCCAAAAGCGAAAATTACCCTCATGCCCATACTCGGCTCAACAATGTAGGGGGAGGTACTTTTGTAATACCTGAAAGCCATGGCCCCGTTGCCGGGCAGTATGTGGTTAAAGTGCATCTGCTGTCTAACCAATATCCTCCAGCGACTACGGGCCAATACACCTTGGCTCAACCTCAGGTTTATCAGGGTACTGTTGACCTGGAGGGTGGCGCGGAGAAGAAAATGATTTTGAGCATCGAGTCTAATCAGTTGTCAGTAAGGTGGGAGAGCGCAGCGGGGGACATTCCGCATCAAAGCTAAACCCTAACCTAGGTGCGTGGCGCTGCTTTACAATACAGACCCTGCATTATACGGGTCTGTTCTTGCAAGTAGCCACGTTGGTCAGAGTAGGCCATTAGCTTAAATTCACAGCTACTCTGAGTTGTTGGTTTTAGCTCAGTTCTAACCCCTGCATATCGCCTTGCGCTCGCCATGCTTCAAGAATTTTGAAAAACTTCACTGGCCCTGCGCCGTGCATGTTCGAGAAAAAGCCAGCGGTATTGCCTCGCTGGCCTTCGCTGTTGTAATACCCGGGCGTGCATTCAGCATAGAATCGAGACCCAGTGCTGGCGGTTTTGCGGATCTCCGCAACGTATTCATCTTCCGCTATGGCTGAGGCCTCAATCGTTCTCGTGCCTTGTTTTTGCGCCTTACCTATTATGTGTGCCAGGTGCTTTGCTTGTTCATTCAATGCATGGGGTACATTCACTGTGATGGCTGTTTGGGTAAATCCCAAAAAGAAGCAATTTGGAAAGCCGTGGCTAGTTAAGCCTTGGAAGGTGCGTAGCCCCTCTGACCAATGTTCGCTTAAACTTTGCCCGCCGCGACCCACAATGTCATAACCCGCTCTGCGGGTATAAGAGGTGCCCACCTCAAAACCGGTGGCGAAAATTAGGCAATCAAGCTCAAATTCTTCGCCATTGGCTATGACACCTTTGCTGGTGATTTCGTCTACACCTTTGCCTTGAGTGTCTACTAATGTGACATTGTCACGGTTATAGGTGTCCAAATACTCGTCATGAAAACATGGACGTTTGCAGAACTGTCGGTACCAAGGTTTGAGTTTTTCAGCGATACTGGAATCATCGACAATTTCTTCTGCACGCTGGCGAATGAAGTTCATCTTTTTGTAGTCAGACAATTCCATTAATTCTGCGCGTTCGCCTTTGGTCAACTTGCGCCCCAGTTTGCGACTGGCGATTTTCGCAGCGATGCCGGTAAGGTTGCGCATGATGTCGGTCCAACCGTCTGCAACCAAATCTACGTCCTGGTCACCACCGCTGACTAACGTATTAAAGTTATCCATGCGTTCTTTTTGCCAGCCCGCTTGTAGCGTGGCGGCCCAATTGGGGTCTGTTTCGCCATTGTTGCGTACATCAATAGAAGAGGGTGTGCGTTGGAAAACATAAAGCTCTTTAGCCCACTCGCCCAGGTGGGGTATGCACTGCACGCCGGTGGCGCCGGTGCCAATAATGCCCACCCGCTTATCTTTCAGGTTAGTTAAGTTGCCGTAAGAGTCGCCGCCAGTGTAGTTGTAGTCCCAGCGGCTAGTATGAAACGTGTGGCCCTTGTAGTCGTTTATGCCCTTTATACCCGGAAGTTTAGGTCGGCTCAGCGGACCGTTGGCCATAGCCACATAGCGTGCGCGCATTTTGTCGCCACGGTCAGTTTCAATAATCCACTTTTGGCTGGACTGCTCCCAGGTCATGTTCGTGATGCTGGTTTGTAGGCAGGCATTTTCGTAAAGGCCATAATGCCGGGCAATGTTTTTGCTGTGCTCTAGAATTTCTGGCGCAAAGGAATATTTGTTCTTTGGCATATAGTTAAGTTCCTCTAACAGAGGAAGGTAGCAGTAGGATTCAACGTCGCACATTGCGCCGGGATACCTGTTCCAATACCAAGTGCCGCCGAAGTCGCCTGCTTTTTCAATCATGCGCACATCATCAAAACCGGCTTCTTTCATTCTCGCCGCCATCAGCAAACCGCCGAAACCTCCGCCGATAATAGCCACTTCCACTTCATCAAATAGTGGGTCGCGAGTAAAGCCAGGATCAACATAGGGATCATCAACATAACGAGAAAATTCAGCGGTGACCTCAACGTATTGTTGATTGCCGTCATCGCGAACGCGTTTGTCTCGCTCGCTCAGGTATTTTTCTTTCAGTGCTGCTGGATCGAAATCTAAGTCGCCGAGCAACTCGGCCATATTTGCTGCTTGCATATTGGAACCCTCTAATTTTCCCCATTCCGTGTACTTGTTATACAAAGGTTTGATAAGAATTAAAAGCGAGCACTTTGTGCATTTTTAGCTGAAGTTTTCATATGGCTGGTTTTGCCGAGTACTTTTGCATAGGCTAAATCTGCGCGCTTGAGTTTCGCAGGGAATAAACGGCGCGGATAAATCTAAGGAATTAAAATGACAAATGAACTTAATGCCCAGTGGCGTTTAGCGGCTACGCCTAAGGGCGGTTTGCCAGTAGCAGAAGACTTTTTATGGGTAACGCAAGATCTTCCCGAGCCTGCGCAAAACCAAATGCTCACTCAGACCGTTTATTTGTCATTGGATCCGTATCAATGGGGTCGCAGACGTTCAGGGGTGGAGTTGCCGGGGGAGGTTTGTCATGGCAGAACGGTGTCTCGAGTGGTGAGCAGTCGTATTGCCGGATTTGCAGAGGGCGACTATGTATTTAACACCAATGGCTGGCAGCAATATGGTCTGAGTGGCGAGGGCGTTGGTATTTTTGGCTATATGCACCCACGCAAGCTCGACCCTACAGCTGCGCCTATATCCACCGCGATCGGTGTGTTGGGCATGCTGGGCCTTACTGCCTATTCCGGTCTAATGGTGCAATGTCAGCCTCAGGCTGGCGAGACTGTAGTGGTCTCCGCAGCCTCGGGCGGCGTGGGCCAAGTGGCTGTGCAATTGGCACGCTTGGCCGGTTGTCGCGTGGTCGGCATTGCCGGTGCCCAGCATAAGGTAGCGTATTTAGAAGCCTTGGGCGTTGACAGCGTGGTATCTCACTTGGATCCCCAGTTCCCCGCAAAGCTAAAAGCAGCGTGTCCCGATGGCTGTGATGTGTACTTTGAGAACGTTGGCGGTAAGGTCTTTGAGGCGGTGTTGCCGCTATTGAACAAAAAAGCCCGAATTACGCTCTGTGGCGTGGTATCGCAATACGGTAATACAGATGGTCAAGACCCTCGTACGGTCTGGCAGGCAATAGGCCAGCCTTTTTTTGAGCGCCAGCAAGTCACAGTTCATGACTTGTTTGTTGGTAATTTTGTTGATCAATACCAAGAGGTGTTTTTGCAGGAAATGGCCGGCTATGTGCGCAGCGGCGAGGTTCAATATAAAGAGGATCTGCGCCAAGGACTGGAAAGCGCGCCGCAAGCTTTTTATGACATGTTAACGGGCGATAATTTCGGTAAAACCCTGCTTGCGGTGGGTGACGACCCAACCCGGTAAACAATGCGTTTTTTAATACGATGGGGTAACTTAGTGATAATTAGGCGGCGAAGTAGCAGTTAGAAGGTGCAGTTAGAAGGCGCCGTTTGAAGGCGCTGGTATAAGGTGCAGTTAAACATCGTTAAGCGGTGTCCTAATTGATGCGGTGAGAGAGAGGAAGAGTAACTACATAAACTAATCTGAAATGGATTAGAGCAGAGCGCGCACTTAGGCTGCTTTGCTGGTCGGTTTGTACCCTGGGGAGGGATCTGTGTCAGAAGTTGCGCCGAATAAAGAAGGCTTTTGGAAAATCCGCTATGCCGTTATCACCCTGTGTTTTTTCGCGACCTTTGTTTGTTACATAGATCGCGTCAATATCTCCTCAGCAATTATCCCTATGGCGGAGGAGTTCGGACGGGATTTGCAAACCCAAGGTTACGTACTGTCCTCTTTCTATATTGGCGACCCATTTATGCAAATCGGTGGTGGCCACAGCGTGAATCATAGGGACATTGGTCTGCGGCATGCGGGTACGCTCATGGGTATAACTAATACCGCTGGTACCATTCTAGGCATTCCAGGCATTCCAGGCATTCCAGGCATTCTAGGCATTGTCGGTGTATCGGTTACGGGTTTAATTTTGCAGTATATCGGCTCTTGGGCATTGGTGTGTCAGGTCACCGCGGGTGTGAGCTTGTTTGGCATGGCTTTCTATTTACTCTTTGCCAGTGGTGAGAAACAGTTCGACTAACTGTCTTTGAGCGAGCAATTTTTTAATTGGGCTGCGCTGAAGACAAGCGACGTAATTAGGTTATCAAAATGAGGGGAACCAATGAGCGAAAATAGTAATAAGCCGAAGTTAGGTGGTGCCTACGCACACTACGTCCTCTTTGTATTGTTGATTGTTTACGTATTCAATTTCATTGACCGCAACATACTTTCCATTTTGTCCCAAGAGATTCAGGCAGATCTCGGTGTTTCAGACGCAGACATGGGGTTTCTTTACGGCACTGTATTCGCCGTGTTTTATGCAGTATTCGGTATTCCACTAGCACGCTTTGCCGATGTCTGGGTCCGGCGTAGCCTGATTTCAATTGGCCTACTGTTTTGGAGTGCCATGACCGCATTGTCTGGTTTTGCTCGATCGTTTCCAGTGCTCGCAGCCTTTCGCGTTGGCGTGGGTATTGGTGAAGCCAGTGCTAGCCCAGCCGCGTATTCCATGCTTTCTGATTACTATTCACCCAAATTACGCGCCACAGTATTAGCCATCTACTCTTCTGGTGTTTACATCGGTGGCGGTATCGGCCTCTTCTTGGGAGGCTTCATTATGGAAACTTGGAATACCAGTTATCCTGATCCCCTTGCCGCACCCTTAGGTTTGAAAGGCTGGCATGCAGCATTCCTGGCGGTCGGTATTCCCGGCATTCTTATGGCTATTTGGGTGCGCACGTTGCGCGAACCCACGCGCGGCGTATCAGAAGGGTTGGTAACCGAAAAGCACCCAGCACCCTATAGCGTGTTAATGACAGAGCTGATGGCCATGGTGCCTATCTTTAACCTCATTGCGTTAAAGCGCGAGGGCGCATCTCTAAAAGCCAACTTGTACGCAGCCGTCGCTATAACTGCTGTTGCAATGTTTTTGATGAAGTTGACTGACAATATTCCTCAGTGGCTGGCCCTAGGTATTGGTATTTATGTGGTGTTTTCCTGGGTGCAATCACTCAAAGCCAGAGACCCAGTGACCTACCATATGATCTTTGAATCGAAAGCCATGATTTACACCATGCTGGCGTTCCCAACTATTTCGTTTGTTACCTATGGTATTGGCTATTGGACCGCGCCGTTGCTGATTCGTATGCACGATGTCTCGGCTACAGAAGTGGGTATGTACATCGGTTTAGGTAATGCCCTGGGTGGACTCATTGGTGTGACCATGGGGGGTGTTCTAGGGGATAAGTTTCGTCAATGGCATCCGGCGGGTCGTCTGATTATTGGTTATATTGCGGTCTTCGGTACCGCGCCCTTAGTGCTCTGGATGGTGTATACCGAAAGCCTTTATATGGCCTTCTTCCTTAATTTTGCTCATCACTTGTTCAGCGCCTGCTGGCCCGGTATTCCGCCCACTACAGCGGCAGATCTTGTATTACCGCGCATGCGTGCGGTAGCGGGCGCCTACTACATATTGATTAATACAATGTTGGGTCTGGCTATGGGGCCGTACATGATGGGTCAGCTGTCAGATACTTTTGCTGCCACCGGCATGGATGGCGCCGAATCTCTGCGCACAGCAATTGCCTGTACAATGTTGATATTTATTCTTACCTTTATTTTCTTAACCTTGGCGTGGAAACACCTGCCCAAAGATGAAGCCAGTCGTTTAGACCGTGCCAGAGCCTTAGGCGAAGAAGTAAAAGAAGTGGCCTAATCGCGGTTTTCCATCAGACGGATAAAATATGCTCAGCTTGCTAAAGGGTCTACGTGTAGTGGACCTGTCGACTATTGTTTTGGGTCCTTATGCGACCCAATTTTTGGGTGACTTCGGTGCCGATGTGATCAAAGTAGAAGCCCAAGGCGGTGACGTTTTTCGCGCCGTGAGGCCCGGGCGTACGGACGACCTTGGCGTGGGGTTCCTAAATTTTAATCGCAACAAGCGCTCTATTGCAGTGGACCTTAAGCAGCCAGAAGGCAAAGAGATTTTGCATAAGTTGGTCGCGCAAGCGGATGTCCTTGTGCACAACATGCGCGGCAAATCGGCCCAAGACCTAGGCGCAGATTACGCCACACTCAAGGCTATAAATCCCAAACTTGTTTATTGCGCCGCGCCCGGTTTTGCGAGCACCGGCCCAGATGCTCAATCGCCTGCTTATGATGACATTATTCAAGCCCGTTCTGGGTTGGCAGCACTCAACGCTGATGCTGACGGTGCACCTCAATTTGTCCGCACCATAGCCTGCGACAAAGTAGTCGGCCTACATTTAGCGTTAGCTGTTGTGTCGGGCGTGGTGCAGCAGCTCCGCACCGGGGAGGGCTGCAATATAGAAGTGCCTATGTTGGAGAGCATGACCGCTTTTGTTATGGCCGAGCATTTGGCAGGACATACTTTGCAACCGTCCGAAGGCGAATTGGGCTACGACCGACTGATGTCCAAGAACAGAAAGCCTTATAAGACTCAGAACGGCTATGTCGCGATAATGCCTTACAACACAAAACACTGGCAGCGCTTCTTTGGTTTAATTGGTCGCGAAGATTTGGTTGAGGCGGAGTGGGTAACAGACTCTGTGAAACGCTCCCAGCACATAGACGAGCTTTACAACTTGGTGACAGATATAGCGCCGAGTCGCTCCTCTGAAGCGTGGTTGGCGGACTTAGCTGCGCTGGATATTCCTTGTTCGGCCATCAATGCTATGGCGGATTTGGCCGAAGATCCGCAACTAAAAGCGTCCAATTGGTTGCAAAGTCATAAGGATGATGTGCGCGGCGAATATCAATCGTTAAAGACGCCGTTTCTTGTGCATAGTGATTCGGCAATCCGTGAGGACCTGCCAGCGCCGCAACTCAGCGAGCAGGGTGCAGCCATCCTGGCCCAGTTGGGGTATACCCCAGAGCAAATCGATACGTTGGTTAAGGCCAAGGTCGTCACTGTAGCCTGATTTAAGGTTTCTATCTATTTGTCAGGAATTAGCCAGCTAAGGCGTCAATATGCCCGCATGTCCGCGGGCACTGCGTCTTCCTTGCACAAGGTCTTAGCGCTTAAAGGTAACAGTATCCTCTAGCGCTGCACGTTCAGTGTGCGCTGAGTTAACCTTCATTGAAGTGTCTTCATAACCAAAGCTCAGACCAAACAATACCTTTACCTCTGGGCCAAGGCCAAAGGCCTCGCGCACCAGTTCTGGGTGATGTCCCATGGTGCCTTGGGCACAGGAGGCCAAGCCGTTGGCGGTCATGGCTAACATCAGCGTTTGCGCATACATGCCTACATCCCACGCGCTACCTAGGCCGAAGGCTTCGTCCATGCATAAAAATGCAACATGAGGCGCATCGAACAATTCAAAGTTTCTAAAGGATGCGGCGCCACGCGCCTCTTTATCATCCCAAGATATATCCATGGCGCGGTAAAGTACCGCTGCACATTCGCGGCGACGATCTTTCCATACTTGGCCAATGGGTTTTTTGGGTTCTTTGTGATCTTGGTTAGGTTTTGTGCCTGCTTTAACCGCAGTCATCATTTGGTCGCGCAATGTGTCGCGAAGCGCACCAGAGGCCACATAGGTTTGCCAAGGTTGAATGTTGGTCCCGGAAGGTGACCAGCGGGCTATATCGAATACTTTGTTGAGTACATCTTGGGGCACTTCTTTGTCCTGGAATCCGCGCACTGAACGGCGCGACATAACAGCTGTTTCAAAGGACATTTCTGACATTTTTTACCTACATATAACAAGTGAGTTGAAGAAAATTTATAAACTATTAATTGGTCTTTGCGTGGGAGGTGGGTGCTCAATCAGTCTTTTAAGTAAAAGCGTGTTCCGCAAATGTCCACGCGCTCATCGCTGACATAACAATTACGCGTGTGTGCTTGCTGCAAAATCGCTTCGCGGTTGCTCACTTTAATGTCTAGGCCACCGAGCCCAGGGCCACGTCCGTCAGTGACCGGCACAAAGCGCAACGTGACGTTATTAAAAGCAATGCATGGGTGGCCCCCTTGTTCGGCAATAGGACAATCGGTCACTGAGGCCCAATGCGCTGCCAATTCCAGCGGGTTGTCCCCTTGTAGCTCCACGCCTAGGAAATCCTCGGTGATATCTTGTTTGACCTTATCCTCCCAGCCATCGCCACCTACTGGATTCCAGTGGCCGTTGAAGTCCTCTTTAGAGTCGTACTCTAGTTCTAGGAACGCGGCACGCATGTCCGCCGGATGCAGTTGGCAGAGGTTCCAGCCTTCGCGTTGGGACTCGTGCGCAATACGCACACCGTTGTCTAAGGCGCGCTGACGTAACATTTGTTGGTTTTCAAATGTGTCTATTTGGGTGATGACCATATAACCCCCATCGCCACCACGACGTTCTAGGTAACGCCCGCCAGCAGTATTAGGCTGGGTAGGGGCTACCACTTCGAGAAAGTTTCGACCCACAGCCATTAGATTATTTTCTAGGCCAAATACCCCAACACCTGGGTCAACGTAACAACTGTTAATGCCAAGAATGGCCGTTAAGTCGTCTATTACAGGGGTTAAGTGCTCTGCCACTAAGCAGATTTGTCTTAGTTGAATGGTCATCTTTGCTCTCCCAGCTTGATGGATCTTTATTACTGCTCTTTTGCCACGACGCTTTATTGCTGCTTCATTTTAGTGCAGCCACGACTGAGGTTTTCCCCAGCTATGGCCGCGAAGTAGCCGCTAAATGCTTTTCCCCAAGCCTAACGGAAGCTGAAGTTTGGCGCGCGCTTAGGTAATTCTACGAAGTCGCCAGGGCGTTTTTCCATATTAGATTGCATGGCTTCCTGCATTTCTTGCGCTTGCAGCATTGAAG
>OJIR01000634.1_pt1 | contig 10670 bp, 10 predicted proteins | sample 1595711 | NCBI WGS metagenome assembly OJIR01 (sample SAMN05416846, study PRJEB24817) | seawater metagenome | isolation source: Sea water | place: Canada:Atlantic | collected 2013-07
CTAGATCGCTCGTCGGCAGCGTCAGATGTGTATAAGAGACAGACCTAAGGTTACACAAGAGTGCAACTATAAGTAACGAATATATTTTATGCTTGGATACAGGCCATATTCATGACCGTAAAGAGTGATGGTTGTGGCAGAGAAGACCCGCTGCTAACCAGTAAAACTTGCCGGTATCCATTTTGTGTTCAACATAACAAGCCCGTCAAAACATTTTTCGTCGAAAGGGTTTTTGCCAAAAAAGCGGAGGACTTTGTAGTCCTCCGCTTTGTAAGGGGAGAGACATCCGAAGAAGGGAGGGGAGAGGAGTTTCGGATGTCTCTGGTAGTTGGTAGTTACTGCTACCAACTGCAAGAAAGGTTACCTAACGTAACGTTTTTGCGCAAGAACAGGCTCTGCAACACTCTGTTGCGTTTATGCGGTAGCGCTTTTGCGCGTATTCGACAAAATATCGTTTACGAGCCCTAGTAAAGGGAACTGTTATGAACTATCAGGTCCTTGCTTCAGCGTTTCTGCGCTGCAATTTGAGTGTGGTGCGATTCAGTCCGCACTTCAGTGGGTAAGGTGCACTATGGCGCAGTTGAGTCGCTTGTTTAGCTAGCTGTCACGAGGGTAATGGTGTTTTTCAGGATGCTGGTTGATCGGCCTCGCAGTGAAAATATAGGCCAACGCTAAGGCCTAATCTTTTTTCTCGCCAATAAAAAAGCGGAGGACTTTGCAGTCCTCCGCTTTGAATAGCGAGAGGCATCCGAAGAGGGGAGGGGGAGAGGAATTCCGGATGTCTCTCTAATATTCGGTGCTTACTGACACCGGATTTGAAGTAGGTTACGCGAGGTAACAAATAATGCAACTCAAAGTAACGCAACGTGGCGTTGCGTATTTGCACCACTCTGGCATTATGTGCCGTACTCCAGCACACTGGTGCCCGATATGTACGCTACGGCTGATGTTCTGACGCTATTGCGGATTTTGTCTTAGGCTAAATTGCCCTTTCAGACGGCAACAAGGCAGCAGCTAAGGTAATTATTTTTCAATGAGGTGTTCTTTTGGATTGGGATGACTACAAATATTTTACGGCCCTTTCTTCCACGCTCTCTGTCCGTGCGGCCGCAGATTCTTTGGGCGTAAATGCATCTACCGTAAGCCGCAGGCTAGATTTATTTGAACGCCGGCTTGGCGTCACTCTATTTACGCGCTCGGCAAGAGGTTTAGTGATTACCCCAGAAGGTGCAGAGGTGGTAGCACGGGTTGAGTCTGTAGCCCAGAACCTTGGTGATATAGAGGGTCATCTTATTGGCCGGGACAAAAAATTATCCGGAACAGTGAGGGTGATTATTCCAGAAGTCCTGGCATTAAGTTTATTGATTCAAGAACTGCCGCGGTTTCAGAAGAGCTATCCAGATATAGACTTGCATATTTTACCCAGCCATCAGGGCTTAGATGTGGGTCGACGCGAGGCTGACATAACCATGCAGGTCACTAATAGCCCCGCCGAAACTTTGGTCGGTAGAGTTTTGGCACCCATTGCTGTGGCACCTTATGGCACACAGTCTTTAATCGCCCGGCTGGAAAAAAGTAACGGTGCCTTAGATCACAGCAAGTTGCCTTGGGTAGACTGGCTGGGGGACAGTGAAATCTCGCAAACCTGTAGGGATTTGTTAAAAACTCATGTGCCTGATATGCCAGTGAGTATCAGCACCCACAGTTTGTTGTTACACCTCGAGGCTGCGCGAAGGGGCCTTGGTCTGGCATTCCTGCCCTGCATTTTGGCAGAGTCAGATAAAACTCTGCAGCGCATTGAAACAATACAACCAGTGCTAGGGCCCCCCATGTGGATGTTGGTGCACCCAGATTTGCGTCATACTCTGCGTGTGACTGTTTTTATCGAATTTGTGCGAGATGTGTTCTCGCGGCGCAGCCATGAATTGCTTGGCTCGGGCATGTCAGAGCCAAGCAATGACTAATAGTGTTCAACCCAAATTTTTTAACAAAATGTATTACCTAGGACCCTAAATGCCTTCTCATTCCGCCTCACTCTCTGCTACTTCCCAAAATTTTTTCTCCCAGCGCCTTAGATTGCATTACGTTGAATGGGGCTCTAGAGATAACCCAACAATAGTGTTTGTTCATGGCATTCATGACCACTGTCGCACTTGGGACGATATGGTGAAGCGTATTGGAGATTATGCGCAGGATTATCATATTGTGGCGCCAGATCTTCGCGGCCACGGTGACTCTGAGTGGGTAAAGGGCTCTGGCTATCAGTACCTTGATTACGTTTACGATCTTTATCAATTAGTAGATCAGAATGATTTTGGCCCGGTGGTATTGGTGGGACACAGTCTTGGCGGTGCAATCGTGTCGCTGTTTGCTGGCGTTTACCCAGAACTGGTGTCGAAGTTAGTTGTGATCGAGGGTATTGGTCTTTGGTCCCTTAGTAAGCCTCATCAAAGCGCTGTGGAGAAGATACGTGAATGGTCCGACGCCACGCGTGCTCTAGCGGGACGTGTGCCAAAGCGTTACGAAAATCTCGAGCAGGCTTACCAGCGTATGCAGCAGGCGAACCCACAGTTGTCCAAGGACAAAGCCTTTCATTTAACCTTGCACGGTGCCATTCAGCAGGAAGATGGCAGATTTAGCTGGAAGTACGATAACTACACTTATAATTTTAGCGCTATGGGGTTGTCTACCGATGAAACCATTTCGGTTTGGCAAAACATAAGTTGTCCGGTGCTACTGATTAATGCCGACGAGGGTTTGGAATGGCGCACAGGACAAAATGGCACGCTAGAGCACTTTACCGGCGCACAACTTCTTGATGTGAGTGGTGCTGGACATTGGACCCACCATGATCAGCCTGAAGTCGTATCAACCATGATGAAAGAGTTTATTGAAGGCACCGGGTAAGTTATGCGTGAGCGGCTACTGATTTTGCGCTGAGCAGATTTATGTTGGCGCTAGCCAATGTATGCCGCGTCTATTGGTGAGGCAGTTATTGGTTTAGTGGGGGGCTTTTAACCCTCGCTTATTTGCTTAGTCTGGAGAAATTCTAAAACCTCTTTTCTATCCCCTCGAAAAGCTATCCGTTCAGATTTTTTGCTTAGCTGAAAATCATACATTGGGTCATAGTACTCAGTGAGAAGGTAGCTTATCCAACTTTCATGACTACCTTGTCCCGTAAATGCCTGGTTTAGGCGGGTCTCCATTTCACCCTGTCGCAGTCCGCCTAGGCGGCGTTTAATACGCTGTAAAGCGTCTAGGTAATTCTGCTGAATCTGCCCATCAGGGACGCCCATTGTGGCGGCTTCCAACAATGCATCGGTAACGTACTCTTTCTTAATATGTGCAACACGCTCGTCAATGCTGACCTCTACCAATGCGATAGAAGCTGTCTGCATCTGCTCGCTCCATACCTGAGGTAAACCAACACTACCAATGGTTCGACTTTCATCTTCCACAACGAGGTCTGTGTATGTGTGGTTCAGATAATCAATGGCTAAGCTATTTTCGAAGGTCACCGGAGTGGGTTGCGGCGTTAGGCGGCGACCGAAAGCAGAGCCGCGGTGATTAGCTCGACCCTCAAGGTCAATGCTATTGGCGAGCTCATTTATAATGACTGTTTTAGCTGAACCTGTGCGCCCGCTGAGTAACCACCAGTTCTTGTTTGGATGATCTAGGACCTCGATACAAACTTGTCTCAATGCCTTAAAACCGCCAGTGACTTTCTTTTGGCTTACCCCAACCTCCTCTAGCCAAGCTTGGGCAATGGTAGATCTCTGACCGCCGCGCCAGCACATGATCTGGGCATGAGGATTATCTTTACAAGCTTTTAACCACCCAGCGATTCGCTCGGCTTTGGTTGAGCCACTAACCAGTTTATGTCCTACGCGGACCGCTGCTTCGTTACCTTGCTGTTTATAGACAATACCTATTCTGTGTCTTTCTTCGTCGGTCAGAATTGGTAGATTGATACTGTTGGGTATATGGCCCTGTTTAAATTCAATGGGCGCTCGAACATCTATCAGCGGTGTCTGGTTACGTACCAGATCTAAGTTTTCTGCTTTAGACATTTAAGGTGTTTGTTCAGTTATTGCTTGGCCTGCCATAAACTTAACAAGGTGATCGTTGAGTATTTGAAGAATGTCTTGGCGATTCTGGGCCGATGCCGAGGCTATAGCCTGCTTCTGCAGTGCAACTGCTTTAGAAAAATCTCCGTTAGCAGCGTAGGTATTGGCCCATGTATCGAGATATTCAGGGTGGGTGCCGGCTTGAGGGTTTTTTGCCATTAGCGCATCCATGATTTTTTGTGCGTAGCGGCTACGCTGCAGAGGTTTGTCTTGGCTGGATGCTAATGTCCAAGCCACTTCGTTAATTACATCCGCGGCTTCGTGATGGCTGGCTTGTGCGACACGAACAGCTTTTTTGTACCATGAAATAGCTTTTCTGGTGGACTTTTTAGAGCCAATTCCAAGAGCATTGAGGTTACCCAGAGCAACCATTGCTTTGGCATTGCCTTGGTCTGCCAGCTCTGTCAGTAAAGGCACGAGTTGTTCATGAGGCTCCAATTCATTGAACGATGTTAAAAACCTAGCGTAGTTTATGACCGCTGAAGGGCTTTTTAGTTGGGCTGCAGCCGCAAAATATCCGTTAGCTTTTTCATCGTCGCGTTCTAACAACTTTCCAGAAGCATTTTGATAGGCAAGAAATAGATAAGCTCTGGCACTTCCTAGGGCTCCGGCGCGCTCCATAAGCGCCACACCCTCTGGTGTATTGCGTTGCAGAGGGGGCTGGTCTGAGGTGCTCTCAATATAAAGTCGCCCTAAGGTATACATTGACTCGACGGAACCTAAAGCGATTGCCCGTTGATGGTTCTTTAGCGAGAGGAGGGTAAATTCTTCTGCAGTTGCCTCTGGTGCGTCCAACGGAGCGTTTAAATTCCTACTTATCCGATCATTGCCTGTAACCTCAGCCAAATAAGCATAGATTCTTGCCAGTAAGGTATGGGCAAGCATGTTGCCATTCCGCGCGGATAGCTCTAACCAACCGACTGCAGAATCATAGCGCTGTTGCTTGGCGAGATACGTGCCTATAGACGCTTGAGCGGCTGCGTCTTCTTCCTCGGCAAAAAGGCGCAGTACAGGCCACGGACTGCCTGCTTCTTCGCCCGCGTTTAGTTGGCTTAGTGGTTCAAGCAAATCGGATAAATCAAATACACTGGTTTCTAATGGGCTATTTGCGTTTGCTCTAGCCAGCGTTAACAAACCCAATGGGTGGGCTTGAGAGGTTTGGTAAATCTCGCCGACTATTGTTTGGTTTTGTAGCTTTATGAAAATAGCTGCATCGTTTTTAGTGGAGATTTTGTAGGGCCGCTCTTGGCTGCCGTCGCCAGATCGCAGTAGAGCCGCATATAGGTGATTTAGCTTCTCGCCGTGGGTGATAACGCCCGCAGATGTTTCAACATGTTGATAGAATTTCTTCAACGCGTAGTGACCGGTCAAACTGTCGGGGCGTAGTTCAATAATTGCGGCGCCAATGGCCCCCAATCTTAAGGGTTGATCGTTGAGCAACTGCAACGCTTGGCGCTCAAAAGCCAAAACGGACGGCAGTTTTTTTGCTAAATCTGCACCGGTAAGAAAGTTACTCCGTTCATTTATAGCCTCTTTGATCTCTGCATTAGTGCTGACATTGATCTCTGGCATCCCGGAGGGCGAGCTGGATAAAGGCGCGGTGTTTTGGCAGCCCATAATGGCTAGGGCGAGGGCAGGTAATAAATATTTCAACATGGGGCCGTTATAGCATTGTCTTGACGCTGAAGGAACATAGAAGGGGCAAAGAAGGAATAAAGGCGAAACAAAATCAGCGATGACCGTCTCGTACAAAGCGAAAATCTCTCAAGTCAGCCTTGTTGAGCACACTGCAATGCTGAACTCTTTTCTGCTAGTCGGAAAATATAAGTAGGAGTATATAAGTAGGACAATAGATGATTGTTAGTGACGGGAGTTGAGAGTTTTGGATCTCTCAGGCTACACTCAGGGTTACTTAATTGTTAAGCGAGCAAGCAGATATGGCATTTGGCGCAAAATTAGAACTCCCCAACCCTGATTTGGCCCTTCCAGGCCGAGATGCAAGCATGCCGGTTCCTGATGGACATTTTGTTCATGGTCAGCCTTTAGTAGGACCATTTCCCGGACATTTAAAACAAGTTCAATTCGCTATGGGCTGTTTTTGGGGCGCGGAACGACGCATGTGGCAGATGCCAGGCGTGTTTACTACCGCAGTTGGCTATTCAGGTGGATATACGCCCAACCCGTCATACGAAGAAGTATGTAGCGGTGGAACCGGCCACACTGAAGCTGTGCTTGTTGTATACGATGAAGGTCAAGTGACCTTTGAACAATTGTTGAAATTGTTTTGGGAAAGTCATAACCCAACCGAAGGCATGCGCCAGGGTAATGATACGGGTACGCAATACCGTTCCGCGATCTATACCTATGACGACGAGCAGTTGGAAATAGCACTGAACAGCAAAGTACTCTTTCAACAAGCTCTAATATCTGTGGGCTATGGTGAAATTACGACGGAGGTTAGCGCAGCTGAAGGGTTTTACTATGCCGAGCACTATCACCAGCAGTACCTAGCTAAGGTGCCTAATGGGTATTGTGGGCTAGCGGGAACCGGCGTCAGCTGTGACATAGCGCCTATAGCTACTTTAGCCGTCTAGGGCGAAAAATTGTCTGTTAGGGATTGCGGTGGGAACTAACCCACAGTGGTCTTGACCTTGCCGCATCGGGTGCAGAATGCCGCGCTCACTAAACGACCTTGTTTCACATCAAATTGCTTTTTTGTATCATCTTGCCATTTATGAAAACCACTGGCGCAGAGGGTTTTACCCTTGGCTTTGTCCTGCGCTTTGGCTTTACGAAATTTACTGATGTCGGTTGGTTGGGTCATTGACCTAGTTTACTGTAAGAGACCCCCGTTTTTGTGTCTATTTTTCCCTATGTTGGCGTCCTAGGGTTGGTTCTACTCACTACTCCGAACATACTAGCGCCTTTTGCTAGAGAAAATTTGGAGGCATTATGCAAGCTCCGTCAGAGAGAACTCGGGTGCGCAGAAATGCGCTGAGAGCGGAATACGATCAGCAGATGATTCTTGAGGTGCTTGAATCGCATAGCCTATGTACCGTGGCTTATGTGGTTGCTGGTGAGGTGGCACCGAGAATTATTCCTCAGCTGTATTTTGTTAAAGACGATTTTCTTTATCTGCATGGAAACCGGCAGAGTGCGCTGTTAAACCACCTGCTCGACGGGGGTGAAGTGGCCATCTCTGTTTTGCTGGTTGACGGCATTGTGGTGGCGCGTAGTGGTTTCCACTGCTCAATGAATTATCGCTCGGTGAGTCTTTTTGGTGCTGGACAGTTGGTTGAAGGTGAGGCGAAGGCTGAGGCTTTGGATCTATTTGTCGAGGCCTTGATCCCCGGTCATAACGAACATGCCCGACCGCCCAGCAGTGCCGAAAGCGCGGCGACGTCGGTTGTGCGTATTCCTCTGGGTGAAATGTCGGCAAAAATCCGTGCTGGCGACCCCGGTGACCCTACAGAAGATTTGGCGCGAGACACTTGGGCAGGTACCATTCCCGCCGGTTATTTAATGGGCGATCCTGTGCCCAGTGGTGATCTTAAAGAAAGTGTTTCGGTTCCTGATTATATTAAGCATGTGGAATTCGGCGGTTAAGCGCAGCTGCTTCGTCAATTCATGAAATAAGGGCAGTATTAGTGTTTGGAATTTTTTTGTTTGTTGTTTTGCCACGAGGTGAGTTTTGACTCGGGTGGGTGTTGGCGTAGATTTTGGCACCAGTAATTCTGCTGCGGCGATTTTTGACGGTGAGACCGTGCGCCTTGTGCAACTTGAGACTGATGACTCAATTGTGCCATCTGCGACTTATATCGACCGTACGCTCACCGCGAAAACCGGCAAGTTAGCCGTGGAACAGTACATTGCTGACAACACTGGCAGGACTGTAGAGTTGATTCCTGAAGTAGTCGGTGAAACCAGCCAGTTTGTCGAAGATGGCGGCGGTGACGAAATTTCCGAAGTACAAACGGCTACGCAAAAAATTTACGGTGCACCGGTGACCGACAGCAGCCTGCAAGGTCGCTTGTTTCGCGGTACCAAGCGGTTGCTTGGTGATGAGGAAGTCCGTCGCTTAATGGTATTTGATCATCCGTTTAGATTGGTTGCGCTGATTACCCCGCTGCTGCTGCGTATTCGCAAAGCTATTGAAGCGGATATCGGCAGCTTTGCCACCGCGCACCTGGGTCACCCGGTGAACTTTGAGGGTAGGGACAAGTTTTCGAACCAACTGGCCATGAGTCGTCTAGGTGAAGCTTTTGGCTATGCCGGTGTCTCTCAGCGTAGTTTTTATCCAGAGCCGATAGCGGCCAGCGTGAGCTTTCTGCATGCCAACCCTGATGCGCAGGGCGAAACCGTACTTTCTTTAGACTTCGGTGGAGGTACCTTAGATTTTTGCTTGCTGCGACGCCGGGGCCAGGATTTCGATGTTATCGCTACCCATGGTATTGGTTTGGGCGGCGATCATTTAGATCAGATTTTGTTCCGCCAATTGCTTTTTCCTCACCTAGGCAAAGGCGAGATGTGGAAGCGCCGGGGTTACGATCGTGATATCGAAACGCGTTTTCCCTTTGAGGATTTTGAAGATCTCTTAGTCAATTGGGCAGTGACCTACACGCTTAACCAAAATAAATTCACCACGCCTGTGATGGAGCGTATCGAGGCTGGTGGCCCCAATACGATTAAATTTGAACGTCTGCGAGATATAATTAAGCACAACTTAAGCTATCTGCTGTTTACCCGTATTCGTACACTCAAGGCAGATTTGTCGCGCTTCGAAGTAGCACGGTTAGATGTGCCGGAGATTGATTTGGAGATCGAACTGTCTCGCCGCGAATTTGAAGACATGATCAGTGAACCGCTGCAGCGGGTGGCCGAGGCATTGGACGTTACCGTTGCCAAAGCCGGTCTGCGCAACGATCAGGTAGACATCGTGCTGCGCACGGGTGGGTCCAGCTTAATTCCTGCGGTCCGCAATTTGTTAGAAGATCGCTTTCCTGGTCGTGTGGTCGAACATGATCCGTTTACCAGCGTGGCGGCTGGTCTAGCCATTGCTAATTATCGGGGCCTGAGCTTTACGCCATAAACGGCATCACAAACCAGAGCATAAATCCTAACGGGCAGGCCGCTGTTTTAACATCTGCGGCTTTGCGCATTTAACGTAGCGCTGCGCGCTAGGCATCAGTTTTCTGTTAACAGGATTTAACTATGCGCTTACGCCAAGACGGACATCCATTTATTGAGGTTATTCAGACCTACTATCAAGGCTGTAATAGCCAAGATTTTGCCCTGATGATGTCTACTTTCACGCCAGATATTGTTCATTACTTTGTCGATCATAGCGCTGTTGTTGGGGCTAAAGCCCTGGCGAATTACTGGTGTAAGGTTGCACCCAAAACCCAAGCCAATTGGAAGCTAGACCATGCCGTGGTACAAGAATCTGAAGCAGTGATTGAATGGAGTATGCGTTGGGTGCCACCGCAAACGGGTGCAGTAGAAATTTTGCGTGGCTCTGAGTGGTATGTGTTTAAGGGCCAGCGCATCAGCGAAATTCGCTCGTATCACTGCAACTATTATCTCAATGCGGTGGAGAACCGCGAGCTACATGACTTTGATTACACTCGCCGAGGTTATCGGCAACCTTAAGAAAGTATTGCTAGACTGTTAGTCCGGGGCTGCGTCTTCTACTTCAATAGGCGGCTGCCATTGGGCGTCTAAAGTAGAGAAAAATGATTTCAGCATTCGGTAGGTCAAACCCCAAACAAAGTGTCCCCGCTCCAGCCTGTAGCCATTGCAAATAGTCGGCCTGTTGCCTATCGGATAAGTGTGGGTGTCGTGCAATGAGTTGGCTAATAGCTGGTCCATGGGTGCCCAGACTACTTCTGCTACTTCGTAGTTGGGGTTAAAGATGGGGTCGCCTTCAATCAAAAATACGTGGGGTGCGATGAGCATGTTCAGTACGCGCCCTCTGGGCTGCGCTCGCTCGTGATCCATAGCGCCTAAGTATTCTGCGTCGCTCAAGTCCAAACCGATTTCTTCTTGGGTTTCGCGTATGGCCGCGCCTTTCAATCCGTTGTCGTCATCTTCTAAATGTCCGCCGGGAAATGCCATTTGCCCAGACCAAGGGTCACCCGCTTTGTCTGCACGCTTAATAAACAATACATCGCACAAGGTGTCCGTGGGGCGCAGGATGATTGCTACTGCCGCTTGTCGAGTGGTCGCCTGAGGTTCTACAAAACTTGGCTTGAATGCATCCAAGTTTTCTCTGAATTTTTGAAGATTAAACACGCCTGATAGCCAAACCGAAAGATGTCATCATACATAACTGTAGGGGCAAGGTGCGACTTACGCTGAGGACGTTACATTTATTGCCCTATAGTGGGCTCGACAATGGTCTTTAGAATGGCCTAGATAGACATCTTGATTTAAGTGGGTATAAACAAATGAATGATCTGGTAAACGATGAAGCTAAAAGCAGCAGCACTGAGCAGAGCAAGCGTGAGGCAATTCTTGCCAGCGGCTCCAATCAATGTTTTGTCT
>OJIR01000636.1_pt1 | contig 10646 bp, 10 predicted proteins | sample 1595711 | NCBI WGS metagenome assembly OJIR01 (sample SAMN05416846, study PRJEB24817) | seawater metagenome | isolation source: Sea water | place: Canada:Atlantic | collected 2013-07
CAGGTAAATAGTCAGTATTGATTTGTTCTACATAGCGCTTAGAGCGGTATTGATAATCGGCGCGAGCATAGGCACTCAACCCGTTATCCAGTGGAACCGTGTAAGTGGCATTCAGTGCCGCGGTATATCGAGACAACATAGGTGGCGCATTGTCACCAATCGTTGCTGCGCAATTAAAAGGTGACGTTGACGTAGGAGCGACCCCGTAATCTAACGGTATAGGCGAGCAAGCATCCTCTTTGAACTCCAAACCGGTATACGCAAAACTAGTGCCTAAATCGAGGGCGTCAAAGGGTTGCCATTGGCCCTCAAACTCTAGTCCAAAGCCATCTAAGTCACCGGTATTTAAAAATAACCTTGAGAAGTAATCATCGCTTGCTGTACCTTCCAGAAACTCACCATCGGCAGGTGTCCAGTTTGCCGTTGCAGGCTGTACATATCCTTCCCAGTCCAAATAGTATGCTGCTAACGAATAACGTAAGTTATGCTCACGAATATTGCCTTTAATACCCAGTTCATAACTGAGTATTTCTTCTTCCTCGTAAGTCTGAAAAGCTTCTAAGTCATAATTTTCTTCATTCGCTGTTTGCACCAAAATCGGGTCTAGGGCATTGGCATTAAACCCCGCCGGGTTTGTACCTCTGGCGAGTTGCAGATAGACATTGTTTTCATCATTTAACTCATAACTAAGTGCAATACGAGGCTGAAAGGACTTGGTTTCACTGCTTGAGGTAATGTCATTTTCAACCCCCCTTGCTGCATTTGCTGGGTATTTTCCGTCGATTTCGTCGATTTGATAACGTCCTTCAAATGACGCAGTAAGCTTGTCTGATATATCATAACCAAGGCTAAAAAAGACTCCCCTGTTTCTGGCACCTTCAGAGAATAAATCCATCACGGCGCCCGTTGAACGGTTGGCATATACCGTATTCAAATAATCATATTCATATAAAGAAGCCCCAACCAACCAATCAAAGTTACCGTCACTTGGCGAAGCCAAGCGTACCTCAGCGTACTTTTCATCACTTTCAGGAGAAGATCCAACATGAATGGTGGTCACATCTGAATAGGCATCGCGGTCAAACCACGTTTCACCTTCTTCATCAGTCATTGCACCTAGCGCGGTAAGGGTCAAACCAGAATCAAACTCGACTTCAATCGAGCCCTGAAGACGGTCACGATCAATGCGAGTACCAGGGTCTAAAACGGGGTTAACCGGATGATCGAAGTTGAAATCAAAAACTAAAGGTACTGAGTCAACTTCTCCATCTATTACACAGGCATTGCTGCCGCCATTAACAACGCATAATCCGTCGCTATCAAGCGCATAGGGCTCTAGTTGATCTAAGTTTGCAAACAACACCGCTGGGTGATCATCATCAACCTCTTGGGTTAAATACATAAGCTCTGCTTTGATATTTTGAGTCGGGGTGTAAACGAACTTAACTGATGCGAGTGTGTCACTCGTACCGCCCAATTGATCCCCTGACGTTGTCACCCAATCACTTGGACCACCATAGTGCTTTGTCTCAGCCGTTGCCATCACAGCGAGTTTGTCGTCAATTAACCCACTGGACATAACTAAACTTAAGTTTCGCGTGTCATCCGTGCCAAGGGTGGCACGACCGTCAAACTCAAACTCCCCCAGCGTATCAGGATCCCGAGTAACATAGTTTATTGCGCCGCCAAAGGTAGAGCGCCCAAAGGCCGCACTTTGCGGTCCGCGCAGCACTTCAACATGCTCTAATCCCGCGAATGAGCTAATCCCCTGCGCACCAACGATTGGCATACCATCAACAAAGGTCGTTACTTTCGCACGAATAGACGAGTTTTCTGTTGATCCGACTCCCCGAATAGCCGGTTTGTTGGCAATTCGGCTGCCATCAGCATTGTTTTCAACACCGGGCATTAAAGCAAACAAGCTGGTGATATCGCTCACTCCTGCTTTTGCTAATGCATCTGAACTCATCGCACTTAAAGAAACCGGAACATCTTTAACTTCTTCGCCTCTTTTACGTGCAAAAACCAGTATTTTTTCAACATCAGCTTCAGTTGCTCCTTGCTCTGTCACTTGACTCGCTTCTTCTTGAGCATGTGCTGTTGCAAAAGGCAAACAAGGGCTTAATAGCAAGCCACAGATTGCAATATGAATAGGATGTTTTTTGAATTTATCATTATTTTCTAGGGTCATACATGCTCCTAAGTGCCGCATTGGCTACCGTATTTAACTTACATATAGATGTAATCAATTTGTTAAAATTAGGTTATGACCGCTTACACTTAGGGTCAATTAGGCTGTTTCAACTATTGCGACGACTTAAAAAGAATCCCTCCACCATTCATCCACGCATTTACACAAGCAATATGAAAGGTGTCTTACTATTCAAGACACCACCATTGAGTGCATTCTAGGACAAACCTACACTTATTAACGGTTTATTAACACTGTAATAATATAAGGCAGGTAACGTTAGATGAATAATCAAAATGTTGAACAGGTCAAGAATGTTGCCGTAATTGGTGCGGGCATAATGGGGGAAGGCATCGCTCAAGGGTTTGCTCAAGCCGGAATACACGTTAGCGTATTTGATAATAATCACGAGGCCTTAACTAGGTGCAAACAAAACATCGCTAATAATATTGATGCGTTTATTGACTACCAATTAGTTAATGAAAGCAAAGATACCATCACCGCAAGAATTGAGTATTACCTAGTCAGCAACTTGGCTCAAGATCTTGCTAACGTTGATTATGTGATTGAAGTGCTCCCTGAGATACTGCCTCTCAAACGAGAGCTTTTTCAGCAGATAGATAACCTGCCAGATAATATTATTTTTGCTACAAACACCAGCAGTATGACGGTGTCTTCCATAGGCCAAGAGATGAAAAGTGCTCACCGTCTTATCGGTTTACATTATTTTAATCCAGCCCATATCATCCCTGCAGTCGAAATTCATACTGGCAATGCAACCTCAACGAATACAATTGATCTCACCCAGGCACTTATGACCAAGATTGGTAAAAAACCGGTTTTGGTTCGTAAAGAAATACCTGGCTTTATTATTAATCGGTTAACGGGCGCCATGGAGCGTGAAATCGATTATTTGTTAGAGCAAGGCGTGGTTTCTCCAGAAGATTTAGATACGGCGGTCAAGGCCAGCTACGGTTTCAGACTAGCCTGCTTAGGCCCAATGGAAGCAGAAGACATGATAGGCCTTGATACCGCGGCGCGCGCCTCAGCTAATATTTTCCCTACGCTGAGTAATGCACTTGTCCCATCTGAACAACTCATTGAAAAAGTGAACAAGGGAGAAACAGGAATAAAATCTGGAACCGGCTGGTACCACTATCCTGACGACCAAAAAGCACAACAAGTAGCAAACAACAATCAGCGATTACTTCGTCAACTACAGCTTTTTCAACAGCAAAATTAACCTGATTTAGCCACATAAATGGAGAGATACCCGTGAAATTGATTACCTTTAGTGTACAAACACACTTAGGCACGCAGACCCGAATCGGTGCCTTGCTTGGTGATAAAGCATTAGATTTGAACTTTGCGTACGCTGCAATGTTGCATGATTCAGGCAAAACAGAACGCTATTACCCTTTAGCTGAAGCCCTTGTGCCATCCGACATGATCACGTTCCTACAAGGGGGCGAACAGAGCATGTCTGCTGCCAAACAAGCCATAGAATTTGTGCAACAGCGCCGCGCAAATAACCAAGCTTTACGAGGTCCCGACAAACAGATTTTACTCTATGCATTAAAAGATATTGAATTGCTCGCACCAGTAACAAACCCTGGCTCAATTCGCGACACCATCAGTTTTGAAACCCATGCTAAGAACTTCGAAAAACGTACTGGTAAACCGATCCCCGAACTGTGGTATCAGCAGCCCCTTTATTACAAGGGCAATACTCGTACTGTGGTAGGCCACAATACCGAAGTTCCCTGGCCAAACTACACAGAAAAGCTGGATTATGAACTGGAATTTGGCGTGTACATCGGCAAAACCGGCAGCAATATAAAAGCCGAAGATGCCCATGCGTATATCGCTGGCTATACCATTTTCAATGACATCAGCGCTCGGGATGTATTGCAAAAAGAAATCACCATGCTTCTTGGCCCCGCCAAAGGAAAAGACATGGACATGGGAAATGTAATGGGCCCCTGCTTAGTTACCCCTGACGAGCTCGATCCTAGCTCACTAGATATGCAGGCCAGAATAAATGGTGAAGTGTGGTCCACTGGCAATAGTTCGGACATGTATTGGAGCTTCGCGAAAATCATCGAATATATATCTCAATCAGAGACCCTCTACCCTGGCGACTTCATTGGCTCTGGTACTGTTGCGTTTGGCTGTGGTGACGAACTAGATCGCTGGGTACAACCAGGGGATGTAATTGAGTTAGAAGTACAAGGGATAGGCGTGCTAACAACTACCGTCGGACAACGTACTTGCAACACAAAGACAATTACATAAAGATAACAAAACATATACATTTCGTCTCAAATAATGAGACAGGTGCGTTGCTTAATTTCCTTGCTCAAATAGGATAACTAGACAGGTTTAGGAGTATTTATGAAAGAGTGTGACTCAACATCAACTGTCGACAAGGCCATTCGTGTATTACTCACTCTTGCCCAAGAGAACGAGGAAATTGGCACCACTTGTCTTGGTCGCAAGCTTAATATTCATAAAGCGACCGTTTCGCGCCTGCTTCTTAAACTTGCAGAGCATGAATTTGTGTACAAAAACAAAGAAACCGGAAAATATTGGCTTGGCCCTGCGATTTACCAATTGGCAATGACCATGGCTGACGTTAATTTCAATGATGTTCTGCATCTCGCCAGAACCCACATTGATGAGTTAAGAGATACCTTGCAAGAAACAGTTACCTTAGAAATCTGGCTCGGCAACTCTACCGTTCCCACATATTCAGCACTATCTCAACACCCTTTAAAAGTTGAACTTCCCCCTGGAGAAATATTGCCTTTGCATACCGCCGCCGGTGCGAAAGCGATTTTATCGTGCATCCATGCTGAACGGGTTGATATGTTATTAAAAGGTGAGCTGGCTCAGGTCACACCCAATACCATCACAGACAAAACCCTATTTCGTCAGCGTTTAGTTGAATATAACAAGCAAGGATACGCCACGGATGACGAAGAATTACACTTAGGCATTAGTGCCGTTGCCGTTCCTATTTTTAACAGTATTCGTCAACCCATTGCAGCTATTGTTGTGCTCATGCCCTCGTCGCGTTTTGGGCAAAAGCTGGAGCCATCGCTAATCAGTAAACTGAAGAAAAAGGCTGGGGTAATAGGCACAGAGATGATGAAACGAGGCATTAGATATTAACATGGTGCACGCTATCAATCATTTAAATGAGACCCACCAAATGGGTTTAGAAAGTTGGGTTTCTTCGGCAAATGGGCATGACACATTTCCGATTCAAAACTTACCCTATGGTGTTTTCAAACCAGCAGGTCATCAACAAGCACGCTGTGGTATTGCCATTGGTGATTATATTATCGATATGCACAAACTCAGCTCTGAAGGCCTCTTTACTGGACTTGCCGGGGAAGCTAGCAAAGCACTAACTGATGAAACGCTGAACCGTTTTATGGCGCTTAGCAACAACGCTGCTTCGGCTATCAGATTAGCCCTTTCTCAAGCGCTACGCATAGGCTCACAGCATAAAAATGCACTCACCCGCGCCTTGGTACCAATGACAGATGTAGCCATGCAAATGCCCTGTCACATAGGAGATTACACTGACTTTTATTCATCGATTCATCATGCAACGTCAGTAGGCAAACTATTTAGACCTGAGAATCCTCTACTTTCTAATTACAAATGGATCCCTATCGCCTATCACGGCCGAGCTTCATCTATTTATTTGTCTGGTACACAGGTTACAAGACCTAAAGGTCAAGTCAGCGTCGATAGCAACCAACCACCGTTATTAAAGCCAACGGAACGTCTCGATTACGAAGTCGAACTGGGCGTATTTATTGGCGAAAACGTATCCCCTTTTGATTCAGTCACTATGACACACGCAGAGCAACACGCATTTGGCGTTTGCATGTTAAACGACTGGTCAGCCCGAGATATTCAAGCGTGGGAATATCAGCCACTCGGGCCTTTTTTATCTAAGAACTTTATGAGCAGTATTTCCCCCTGGATCATTAGTTCTGAAGCGTTGCGCCCGTTTCGCACTGCTATGCAACGAGAAGCGCAAGACAAGCCAACCATGGACTACCTATTTTGTGAGCAAAACGAGCAACATGGCGCACTTGATATTCAAATGGAATGCTACCTCAGCACAGCGCAAATGCGCCAAAACAAGCAACCTGCCAAAAAGCTGAGCCAAACTAGCTTCAAGCACTCATTCTGGACAATCGCCCAAATGATTACCCATCACACAGTAAACGGATGCGGGTTAACCCCAGGCGACTTGTTGGGGTCCGGTACTCAGTCTGGGGCTAGCCCAGATGAAGCAGGTTCGTTATTAGAATTAACAGCAGGTGGTAAACAGCAAATTACGATTTCGGACGCCGAAAAGAGAACATTTTTACAGGACGGCGATGAAATCGAGTTACGTGGTTTTTGCCAAAACGAATCTGGCCTACGAATTGGCCTAGGTAGCGTCATAAATAGAATCATTCCTAACCATTCCCCGCAACAGCCTAAAGCAACCGACGAGCATTTTTCCCTATGAATATTTCTTTAATAATCTGCGTGTTGGCATACGAACTCATATTGATCCTCGGGGTAGGCTATTTAGTCTCACGTCGCATCAAGAAAAAAGCATTGAACAACGATGCCGAATTTACCCATGGCGGCCGCCAACTTGGAGTGAGTGTCATCGCCGCGACCTTAGCGCTCACGGTGTTAGGCACACCACATATTATGGGCATTTTTGAGATGGCCTGGAATATGGGTGCAACAGCGCTGTGGTTCTCTATTGCTCACGTAATTTTGCTGGTTATCGTATGTTTAAGCACAGGTTTATGGATGCGCCGAACTGGGGTTAATTCTGTTCCCCAGTTGCTAGAAGATTTATACAACCCAGCCATTCGCGTCATTGTGGGTTGCGTGATGGCAGGCTCAATTTTTGGCGTACTGACTTTAGAAACCCAAGGTTTGGCTATTTTGTTGTCAGCCATGACCGGTTGGAATGTTCATTACAGTGCTGTCGCTGGAGGCGCGCTGGGGATCTTATATGTTGTATTAGCGGGTATTAAAGAAGTCGGTTGGATCAACGTCGCCAATGCAGTGCTAATGTATATCAGTGTCATATTAGCCACCCTGTTTATCGCTTTACAGTTGCCCAATGGTGATTTTAGCTCTGTGACTGAATATTACGTGAGTAGTGGTAACGAACAGATGCTCTCAATATTCGGTCCGCCGGAATTAATGTGGACTTTTGCCTTTGGCTTAGTCGTGGCTTTGGTCTTCAGCCAGCCCGCTAATCAGCCTCTACTACAAGTATGTATGAGCGCTAAAAACGAGAAAACGATCATCAAAGCGCTGTGGATAGCAGCACCCGTGAACGGTATGTTTGGCGTGTTTATTTGCGTGATCGGCTTAACGGCTAAATCTATCCCTGAGTTTGAGGCATTAGGTGCAAAAACTGCAGCCACAACCATGTTGGTAGAGCTGTTGCCAGGCTGGCTTGTAACCTTATTGGTTGGCTCATTTATGGCAGCAATTCTATCCTCATTCGCCATGACAGCTCTCGCCCCTGCGACTATATTTAGTAATGATATATATCGTCGTTTTTACAACCCGGGGGCAAGTGAAAAAGAAATTAAAAAAGTGACACGAATAGTGATCATTATACTCGCTATTATCGCGGTCGCTGTTGGTTCATTTTTGCCACAAATACTGGCATCCGTTGGTTGGGTGTTAGCTTGGTTGATGCCCGTTCTGTGGCTTTTGGTCTCTGGATTGTTTTGGAAACGCTCGAACATAGGGGCTGGTATAACCTTGATAACGGTATGGGTAGTGAACACCTTGTGGTCATTTACCAATATGCCCCATTGGCTGGGCATGGAAGAACTACCAAACTCATATGTCATGCTAACCCTGACAGTACTCATTGGTACGCTTACGAACCTTCTGTGCCCAAGTCGTCCGAAATACTTTGGATCAGATGAGTACAAGGTAAAAGTGCTGGCAAATACAACCACTCAGTAAATAAGGACACTTATGTTTTGGCAGATATTCTTACAAACATTGAGCATGATAGGTTCGATCATGCTGATTGGCTATGTCATCTACAGGTGCTTGCACACCATGAAAGATAAATAGCCGTATGTTACATCACCTAAAGAGGAAAACTCATGCAAGATTTTGATATAACTCACTTCTGGATGCTAGGCGTCATGCTAATTATGTGCTTATTTTTTGGTGCTGCTGTACTCGGCCACATATATAAAAATCACCATTGACCCTTTCGAATATTTAATGATGTTTGGGTAAAAGGATAATTCTTTTTACTCGAACATCTTTTCTTTTTTAATGTAATACCAATCCGCATTAATAAGTGCCCCCCTCAGAATGCGTCCAGCGGTTTTTGATTAAGGCGTCGCTATGAAGTAATGGTTGTTCCCTTTCGAATAGTGAGAACGCAGAGCAAAAGCTGCTGGGGCATTCCTTTCAGGCGAGTTTTGAAAGGGCTTACACTGCTTTGCATGACTTCGAAAGAGAACAACTATTCATTCAGTCATGCGCCTTGTTTAAGCCCTTTTAAACTCTCGCTGAGTGATCACTTATTAACGTGGAATGGTATAAAGTCTCGCCGCAAGTTGAAGCTCAGCCAAGGGCCGGCAAAAAAGTGGACAAACGAAAGAGCAAACTAAATTGATTGCACAAGGCATTCAAAAAGGTATCGCCGACTACAAAAAACAACAAGGTATTAAGCTACGTGCAATCGATAAACAACGTAAGCAAAAGGCCAGACAACCCCAAAATAATCCGGCCGAGCCCCAAGCAGAAATCGCGAATAATTCATCGATAAATTATCTCCCCTGGATTCTGTTAGCACTGAGCTGGGCTGGCTTTCTCACTTATTTTATATGGCAGTGATATAGCTTGAATGAAACGCCGTGAGCTTAAGTAAGAAGCAGTGAATCACATAATAAACTCACCTTTGCTTTCACCTTTGTGCCACTTACGCCACTAACGCCACCTATGCCACCTATGCCACTAACGCGAAGATTGCTGCACGCTCCCTTCTTGATTGTTCACTCCCTTTTCGTCACTGCCCTGCGTATAGTTTCTTAGCTCTGGTGGGTAAGTATCTCTTAATATTTCTAGCACAGGAGAATGAAAGTCCCGTACGTAAAGGATATAAGTGACCCAAATGGTCGCCACGATAAATGCCACCGGATGTAAAAACCAAGTGGAAGCGGCAATGCCATAATAATAAGAACGGATCCCGCGATTAAACTCGTTCCCAGCACAGGAGTTGACTCTTGCCATGCGCTTAGCGGTTTTAACGCGGTACTCCTCTGAAGGCATGTTCCCATGGTAGGGGCTACCGCCAATCAAAATACACAAGAAGTTGAACTGCCTTAATGACCAAGTGAACTTAAAGTAAGCGTTTACAAAAATAAGTAAGATAAGCTTTAGTTCGATTAAACCACTGGAGACTGCTTGAGCAAAAGGCATGTCTTCAGAGAAGCTTAACAAACGTTCTACCGAGCCGACCAAGGCAAACAAACCAGCAATAATATAAATAGTTGTAGAAGCATAAAACGACACACTTGCCATTAAGTTACTGGTGAGACCTGCACAGGCAACGGGTATTTCACGCGCTGCAGATTCCATCGCCCACTGCAGACGATATTCATGAGTAATGCCTATCAAGCCTTTACGCCCTATTTCCCCGCGTTCGAGCACAAAACGATAGCCCATCCAGCAGCTAAAAAATAACGCAATGCCCAAGTAATCTACCCAGGATAAAAGCAAAACAATGTTCTTTAAGTCATCCATATCTTCAACTTCCTCTTACGTCTCAGGCTATACACTCGTAGCAACTCAGGTTTGTGTAAACTCAGCAGGATTGTAGCAACTAATTTACGCTGGCTATAGCGAATCTATAAGTGGTGTAAGAAGCGCTATGTACGGTGCAGAACCAAGCGTGCTAAAGTACGCGAGTCTTTTCGACAATCAAATTTTTACCTCGTGGCCAGCCATCAATTTAGCGCAAGTCCATCGATGTAATACCAACGAAATGAGGACGACCTCATCCCTCGCGCTTTTTTCTGGGACGACCCAGCTCAAAATGAGTAGGTATAAAAATGAACTGGATTATTTTGGTTATAGCAGGTTTATTCGAAGTGGTGTGGGCAATCGGGCTGAAATACAGTGACGGTTTCAGTAAGTTGTGGCCGTCTATTTTGACCCTAGTGGCCATGGCGATCAGTTTTGGTTTACTCAGCATTGCGATGAAAACGCTACCCGCTGGAACTGCCTATGCGGTGTGGGTTGTTATTGGCTTGGTGGGTACTGCTATCGTTGGTATTGTTATGCTCAATGAACCTGTCAATCTTTGGCGAGTGATGAGTTTACTCACTATTACAGTGGGCGTCATTGGCTTAAAACTAAGCAGTTAACAGGGTAACGTCGG
>OJIR01000641.1_pt1 | contig 10578 bp, 8 predicted proteins | sample 1595711 | NCBI WGS metagenome assembly OJIR01 (sample SAMN05416846, study PRJEB24817) | seawater metagenome | isolation source: Sea water | place: Canada:Atlantic | collected 2013-07
ACTTTCAGGCCTGCATTCGCTAATTGATAGGTCGCCATGCCACCACCGGCGCCCGAGCCAACAATAATAATGTCGTATTCTTGTTCAGCCATTCAATGCTTAATCCTTATTCCCTGCCCGATTAAAGAGTAGAATAATCTCACAAAAAAAAACACCGAATTCTTAGAAAAACACAAATCTGTCAAAAGCCCTTTTATCCTTCTACCACGAGTTCTTCAAACCAACTCTCGATGACCAAATAGGGTCCATCAACCGACACGCCTACCAAGAATCTTAATACAAGCCAGAAAAATATACGGATCCGTGCATACCTGCCGCCAAATTCGACCAGCCGAATAATTCAGCGCGTATGGGTACGTAGGCGAGCTGCAATCCATGGCCGGCAATCAAAATAGCCATACCAAAAGGTAGCGTCGAAATTCGCCCGATAATAGGCATCAACATTGAGCAACCCTTTCTAATCCTATGCAGCTATCGCCACTGTTCTTGCAAATTGAAAGATGGAAATAACCACTTGGCTGTCTGAAAATGAAAGACAAGTATGTAGCCTACGTATTGTACGCTTATTCTCTGTTTCCCCTTGTTTATCTCGATTCAAAAGAGTCAAATCAAAGTCCATCATGGACCACTCGTTCTGTTGCATACCCCCTATAATTGTGGTTTTCTGCAGTCACACAATCTGTCATGCCAAGCAATTCGCTCAAGCTTTATTAGTCAAAAGAGACGCCTATGAAACCTGTCATTTCAATCGCAAGTGAAGACGACCGATCATCAGCTATTAGCACAATAATACTTGGGTTTTCATCTGACCCGTTTGTGCGATGGCTTTGCCCTCATGGCCCAACTTATCTGAAGTTTCATGCAGCATTCAACGCGTTTGGCGGAGGCGCAATAGACAGTGGATCCGCTTTTATTGCAGAGGGCAACCGGGGAGCCGCTTTGTGGCTTCCACCCACTGTCGAGCCCGACAGCGAAACTTTTATTGGAGAAGTGGAAAAATTTGTGGTGGAGGAGCGGCAAGAAGTACTGTTTCGTATTCTTGAGGCATTCGAAGAATACCACCCGGACGAATCATGCTGGTATTTGCCGTTAATCGCAGTAGACCCTGCACATCAAGGCAGTGGCATCGGCTCAGAACTGATGAAGGCCGCTATGAGCCGGATCGATGAGGATGGCCTACCTAGTTACTTAGAATCTTCCAACCCTCGGAATATTTCGCTATATGAACGCTATGGATACGAAGTCATGGGCCAAATTAAGATAGGCGATGCTCCTACTATCCACCCGATGTATCGACCGGCTCGCTGACCTTCTTTTTAGCAGCCCCATAAGGAAAATAAGATGGCTCTTTCCCAGCGACACACCCTATTACTCCTTCGCACGTCACTTTTTGTCGTTTATGCCCAATTTATGGTCTTATCCAGCGCCTATGCCCAACCGTTGCCTGGCACTGAAAATGGCGAATGGCGTTATCTAGGCGGCGATGCCGGCAACACCCGCTTCTCTGCTCTAAATCAGATCAACGAATCCAATTTTGCCGAACTCGAGCAGGCGTGGATTTGGCGAAGCGATAATTTTGGGCCCAACCTCGACTATTTTTCCCGAGCAACGCCCATTTACGTCAATGAAACGCTATATACAGTCGCCACACCGCGGCGGCAGGTCGTCGCGATAGATCCACGAACCGGCGAGAATCTGTGGACATTCAGAGAGCCCGAAACTATCCGACATCAGCGTTCGCCTCGACAGGCTTATGGCAAAGGCGTCGCCTATGCTGAGGTCGACGGGCGCGGCGTCATCTACATCACCACGCCCGGATTCTTTCTGTGGGCGCTCGATGCCGAAACAGGGCTTCCGCTCGAAAATTGGGGCAACGCATTTCCGGTCGGCGGCTACCCTAAAACGGGTGTAATCGATCTCGTTCCGCAATTAGTTAAAGATTGGCAACCGTGGCAAGACTATCTCGTGAGCGGCGGCGCCTATGACGCAGACTACGGCATTCCTCGCGAACTAGGCATGGTTACCGCCTCTGCCCCGCCGATTGTCGTTAACGGCGTCGTTGTCGTGCTTGTGGGGCATCAGCCAAGCTATGGGCAGACGCGTATCGAGAACGTCCCAGGAGATATTATGGGGTTCGACGCCGCAACCGGCGAGTTTCTGTGGAAATTCCATTCAATACCAAGACCCGGCGAAATCGGTCACGAGACATGGCTTAACGACGCATGGAAATTCTCGGGAGACATTTCAACATGGGCGCCAGCATCGGCTGATCCTGAACTTGGCCTTGTTTATTTGGTAACCAATGCCTCTACCGTTCAGTCTTATGCGGGCCACAGACCCGGCGACAATTTATTCGGTGGCAGTGTACTCGCGCTTGATGTCAAAACAGGCGAACGCCGGTGGCATTTCCAGATTCATCACAGCGACCAGTGGAATTACGACCTGCCCACGCCGCCAATGCTAATGGATCTCACGGTTGATGGTCAGCGCATTCCTGCGCTTATTCAAAATACCAAACAGGGTCTCGTCTTTGCCTTTAACCGCGAAACAGGCGAGCCAATTTGGCCTATCGAAGAGCGTCCGGTCATGCAAACTGAGGTGCCGGGTAATTGGACAGCTGCAACACAGCCCTTCCCTTCATGGCCAGAACCTGTTGATCCGATTGTCACTAACGGCCTCACCGAAGAGTTTGTCATCGACTACACGCCCGGACTCAAAGAGCAGGCGATGATGATTCTCAATGGCTATCGTGTCGGCGGGCTCTATGTCCCGCCATTGCCACGCGACCATACCAATGAGTTCATTAATAACATTGGCTGCCTTGGTGCCGGCAATGTGATCCCCCATCCCCCGGTTGGCGATCCCAGCACCGGCATGATGTTTAACTCGCACAGCCGCTCATGCTTCGCGCCTGGATTTATGATTCCGACCAACGGCATCGATCGCGATAACCCCAACTACCCCAAGCCAGGAGACGGTGGCGTGACGCCAAACAGCACCCCAACGACAGGACGCACAGTAGCCGCGTGGCGCCCCGGTGGCGGTGGTGGACTGCCAACCATCGATGGCTTGAGAATCTATAAGCCCATGGACAGCCAGCTCACCGCCTACAATATGAACTCGGGCGCAAAAGCATGGTCGTTGCCCTTGGGTCCAACGCCCGATGAAATAAAGAACCATCCAATGCTCGCAGGTGTCGATGTGCCAGAAACCGGCGGTCTTGGCTGGTCAATTCAGATGGTTACCGGTGATTTACTGGTGCAGGCGCGTGCGATGAGCGAAGGCGGCGTCCAGTTCGCACCCGACGAGGACCCGCTCACGCTCAATGCCCGCAATAAGTTTACGGGCGAAATCGTAGCGAGTGTGCCGCTGCCAGCGCCGGCACAATATGGAATGATGACCTATAGCCACGACGGCAAGCAGTACATTGTCGTGCAGATCGGAAGCTCCCGCACCGATATGCCCGGCGCGCTGGTCGCCTATCGATTGCCCTAAAAAGTCAGTTCACCAAGAATAAAAAAAGGCGGAAGAACCCAAGTTCTTCCGCCTTTTTTATTTTATCTATTCAGATTTGAAGGCTTAGTGACCTCCGCCACCGCCATCAGACTTCGCACCAGGCAAGGCCATCGCAGTTAGCTTGGCGCCTGTTTGCAAGATGATGTACTGGTGGCCATCGTGCATCCACGAGCTCATGCCATAGCGGCTGCGTGCAGGCACTTCGACGCGGTCAAGCTCATTGCCTGTCTTCTTATCGATCGCGTAGAGCAGCGCTGTAGAGCCGTCGTGATCGAGATCAGAGTAAATAAGCAGATTCTTGGTTGTCACCATGGGCACTTGGTTGCCCGTGCCTGTGTCACCAATGTCAATACCCTCGAGTGCTGGGCTGTTGCGGATTCGGTCAGGGGTTTCACCCGTTGGAATCTGGAATGCAATCTCGCCCGTGTTCATGTCATATGCCGTAATTGTGCTGTAAGGCGGCTTGAAATAGGGGATGCCAGACTTAAGACGAGGCGGACGGCCTGAACGGTCATTCGCGTAGAGGGCGAAAGTCGACCCAGTAGGCTCGGCTATGCGTGCGTCTGCCTCTTCACCTGGAATCACTCGCTGCCAGCTGCACGCGCGTGCAGAAGACACGTAGAGGAAACCCGACGTAGGATCAGCTACCGGTGGAGCAGTAATGTTGGCACCGCCCCCATCTCCCGGGCACATCGCCGACGAGATCTTACCCGCTGGGTCTGTGTCATGAATTGGTGGGTTAAACAGTGGCCCCATATCGTAATTAGCCATCACCTCGAGCGCCTCTTGACGCAGTTCGGGCGTAAAGTCGATCAGGTCGTCTTCCGAAATACCTTGCATCTCGAATGGCGGTGGCTTAGTGGGGAATGGCTGCGTAGTCGCAAGCTTCTCACCGGGAATATCAGATGCAGGCACCGCGCGGTCTTCCATTTCCCACAGAGGCTCGCCAGTGAGACGGTCGAATGCGTAAACGAATCCTTGCTTGGTTACCTGTGAGACAGAAGATACTTTGCCGCGACCCGGAATATCGAGGTCGAGCTGGATGGGCGCAGCCGGATTATCGTAGTTCCACACATCATGCTTCACCGTTTGGAAATGCCATCTGCGCTCACCGGTCTCGGTGTCGAGCGCAATCAGACTAGTACCAAACAGGCCGTCGCCCGGACGGAAACCGCCGTAATAGTCGATCGTAGGTGGGTTCGTTGGAATATAGACAATGTTATTTTCTGGATCGGCCGTGAGAGGCGCCCATGAAGAAACATCTCCGGTCCATTTCCACGCGTCGTTTTCCCATGTTTCGTGGCCGTATTCGCCCGGCTTAGGAATAACGTTGAACTTCCACTTAAACTCACCCGTAGTCTTGTCATAGGCAAGAATATCACCGGGAATATTCTCAACTCGCGCTTGCAAATAACCCTGCTCGGCTGAGTTGCCAACTATGATCGTGTCGTTCACGACAATCGGCGGCGAAGACGTAGTGATGTAGCCTGTCTCGAGCGGAATGCCTTCATAAGGGTCATAGAGATGGCCCAAATCGGCGAGCATGTCGACCACACCAGTCTCAGGGAAGCCGTCGACAGGCACTTGCCCACCAAAGCCCTCAAGCGGCGCGCCGGTCTCGGCATCTAGTGCAACGAGGAAGAATCCGGGGGTCGCGATATAGACGACGCCTTTGCCGTTAATGCGCGAATAGCCAATGCCTTTGCCATACGAGGCGCGCATGGAGTATTCCCAGCGCCGTGTGTTGGGCAGGCGATACGACCAGAGAGTCTCTCCACTCTTTGGATCGATTGCGACCACATGGCGCCGTGCGCCAGAAACAGTAAACAGCTTACCGTCGACATAAGTAGGCGTCGAACGCCCTGAACGACCGCCGAAGCTTGCGCCGTCCCATTCCCACACCACTTCCAGTTCATGGAAGTTTTCGGCAGAAATCTCCTCGGCAGGCGTGAAACGCGTGTGGGCATAGTCGCCACCGAGCGTAAACCACTCCGCCGTGTCTTCGGTTACTTTGTTCTGGCTCAGGCCGACGCTAGGCGCAAGCCCGACGATAGCAGCCAGGCTACTAAGACACGCGAGTCTTTTTAGCAGCGAAACCTGTGGTGATGCAGAACGTGCTTTCATTATTATTGCCTCTAAGGGTTCACGTTTAAGAAGCCTTACAATAAAAGGGGAAGAGCAAAAACACAAGATCAAAAAAGGGGTCTGACCCCTTTTACCCTAAGGCAGCATAATACTTGCGATTCGGTCCCCCGATGCGCTTCCAAGGTAAAGCCTACCAGCGTGAGGCAGTGCCACTGTGGCATAACCCATCGGAGCGCCTTTATGATGAAACACAACTTCGGAGCTCATGTCCGCTGAATTAGCTTTCACCACCTGAAATTCGAGCAAGCAAGGCCCCGCGTGACCATCTTCGCACCGCTCGTTCACTGGGTCGTTAAGATGTGAAGCAATCCAGAGTGCGCCGTTGGCATCGATTACCACATTGTCGGGGCTGCGAACCGCCACTTCCCCCTCGACAACGCCGGTTTGACGATCGATCTTGATAGTCTTGTTCGCCATGTAGATGTTAACGAAAAGCTTAGTGTTGTCTTCGCTAACCGTGATGCCATTCGGCATCATCTCATCGGAGTTTGGTAGCTTGGTAAACCCGCTTGCCTCCTGCCACTCCCACACCCAGCCAATCTTTTCGCCAGCGGTTAGCTGAGCAACAACTGTGTCGAAGGGCGTGCTCTTATTCCACATATGCGTCACGAAAAATCCGCCATCGTGCAGTCCGGCGACGTCGTTCATATAGGCATCGTTACCAGGCTGCGCACAACCTCGCCAAGCTAGCGTTGAATCTGCGCCGGCTGCCGTTAGTTCGAAAAATTCTATCTGCTCGTCACCATGGTTAACAACAAGCAGCTGCAGACGCCCATCGGCTCTGGTGATTAGATCGATGCCATGTGGACTAAATTTAGCCACCTCCGGCGGCTGACACGTTACGTCACCCCATCGCGGCTCCGTTGGCTCCCAGTTAATCGCTATAGGCATGCGCTCTCCCTGAGCAATATCTAGCATAGAAAGTGTATTAGGGAGGTCGGACATGAACGCACCCATCTCACTTACCAGTAGAAAATCACCCCCAGGAATCACGGCGAGGTCTTCGGGATTTTCAAACCCACAGAACGAAGAAATCCCTGCGAGCTCATCGCATGAAATCTCACCCGACGCAGCGCTGCTTCCAGGCATCGAAACCTCTGCTGTTTGCTGTTCAGCGGGACTGGAAGGACCGCAACCGGCAAGCACAAAAGCCGCGGCAGCGAACGAGAAAGAAAGAAGGGTTTTAGTCATAGCAGACCTCAGAGTTTTGTTATTATTTTAGTCGAGAATAGTACAACTGACCTCACTTGCCTACTTCGCATGCTATTCACAGCGCGTCTAAAAAAGACACCACCTCGGCAGCGGTCCTCTGCGGATCTTCCTCCATGGGTATATGACCTAAATCATCGAAGATTACTGTCCTGACATTGGGTAGCGCCGCCTCGAATGCAGCCGCCGCCGACACAGGTATCACGGAGTCTTGCGCCCCCCAAATGACCAGCGTTGGCTGGGTAAGCAGGCTTAAGTCGGGCGTCTTGGTATCGATGTCACTGTAAGAGTTCGTTCGACCCAAAATCGCAGCGCGCGTGCCTTCTCGCATAATGAGCTCATAGTAACGATCAACCAACGCCTCGGTAACCACTGGTGAATCGTTATACGCCGCACGAAGCCCTTGCCCGATGAGCGGCGCAGGATCCAACGCCCCCGCGATGGCCCTAAACCAGCCCTGCCGGAGAAGACTAAACGCCACTGGGCCTGACCTTCGCGATTCGGAATCATCGCTGTCGTCTTGCCAATTAGTCGGTGGAACAGAATCAACAAGCACCATCGCTGACACACGCTGAGGATGCTCGAGCGCATAGCGCCAGGTCGCGCCCCCGCCCATTGAGTTGCCACCCAGTACGAATGTATCGAGGCCCACCTCATTAGCCACCGCATCGATTGTTTGCGTGAAGGCCTCAGCGCCATATTCACCGCTCGGTACCGCACCTGTCAGGCCATGCGCAGGTAGGTCGAGAGTAATCACCCGATAGCGCTGCCCGAGCATCTCAACCCAAGGCTCCCAGGTGTGCAGCGAGGCCATCGCTCCGTGGACAAGCACCACAGGTATTCCGTCTTCTTGGCCTTGATCTCTGTAATGAACACGCGCGCCGTTCTCCATAATAAGAAACTGCGACTCCGCGTTACTGTATTTGGCGTCAACCTGCGCCGCGGGTATGTCACCCTCAAACAGAAACACGCTCGCCGCGATGAGTAGAACAATAAGCATGACAAGCAGCCTCTTTAGAATTTTCACTTGATACCTTTGGTCACTATTATCACTCGATTAGCGCTTCTGCTCAGTTCGATAGAAGAGGAAGAAACACCACGTCGATACTGCAGAAAGCAAATGCCAAATCGCATGCGGCTGTATCCACGAATCAGGTTCGCAGTAAGGCGTATCAGGATAGCCTTGCAGCCAAATAGCGAAGGCAGCCATATAGGAGAACATTCCAAGAAAAAACCAAGGCGTATATTTCCGCTGTAAGTTAGGCCTATTACGAGCGAAGAGAGCTGGCACCCAAAACAGGATTATCCACCAGTACTCGCCCAAGTTGGCGAATATCTCCTGCGGAAAAATCCCAAAAACTGCTGCGACTAAAAAACCAACGCTTCCTGAAAGCCAGCGAAAGGCAGGAGACCAAAATCGAAAAAGAGTCTCCGAGATGATCCACAGTCCTATCGATAAACCGAATAGATCAAGACCTATGCCTAGGCGCCCGCCAAAAAACCAACGCGCAATTGAATAGAGGAGCACGATGGAAAAATACACTTGGAGAAACCGGGAAGGACTCCACCGACCCATCTCTTTTAAGTTATAAAGCCACGGGAAAATGATATACATGACCATGCTTAGGTTATCGGCCCAACCACCCCAGGCCGTATGCGTCCCGTGCATTAGCCAAGATCCAGGGCCGAGATAAATGACAGCGACGGCATACAAAACGCTAAGTCGGTTTAACCCAGTGAACGTGTTCTTGGCCGTGCTATCTGACTCTCCCTCTGCAGAGAGCACCTTAAGCATTAGTAATCCTGAGACCATGAAGCCAAGATTACTCAGAGTATTTGAAGGCTCCCGGAACACGCCGCCACTTACCCGTTCGCACCAACTCGATATTTCACCAATTGCTTCGCCTGCCTCGTAGTGAAATGCAACACCATTTAGCGCCAGCACAAGATAAATGGCGACAAACAGTGCACTCGCTAGCAATGCTAGCGGCAAGGCTTTAGACATAGAGACCTCAGGTTTTTGTTCAGATCACAGACCATCACTTTAGCAGAAATGTCACCCTGAACAATCCTGTCCCGGACACTAGAATTCGACGATGTTTTTATCCACTTTTATAACGGCATAAAAAAAGGGGCTTTTCAGCCCCTTCGTTTACACTATTACAGATTGCCTAGCGATTCGCGTGCGCAGCCGTTTCTTCGTTGGCTGCGTACCAAATGAATAGACCGAATGCGATCTTATTGAGAACGTCGGCGAGGTTGTAGACTATGTTCAGCGTGCCAGCGTCTGCGCCACCTGCGAGATAGCCTAAGAAGTATCCTATAGGATAGATCGACCAGCCAATTGTCACTGTCCACTTCATCAACCCGTATGACTTCTGTACGGCTGGCGTCGCTTGTGATGCTGCTACTTTACTTGCCTCACCTGCGAAAATTTCATAGAGAATAAACGCCCAACCAGCCATTCCAATAGCAAAGCCGAGAGTCGAATTCATGTATCCTGCTTCACCCAAATAACCTGGAATCAGCATTACCAACGTGCCCACTAAGAGTCTGAAGAAAATACCTCCGGAAACCTTAGCGATCGCTGCAAGGATCAAGTAGAACTCAATCATCAAGAGCGGGACTGTCAATAACCAGTCGATGTATCTAAACTCAGTCGGTGAGGCTCCTGTCGAAACCCAGACATCTCTCATATAGAAGTAATGGAATGCAGCAATAAATGTTACTAAAGCACTCACTGTTAACGATGTTGCCCACTTGCCGCCTATTCTCATTGACTCCATGAGAAAGAAAACGGTTGATGCTGCGAGCGCCATCGAGATTAGCCAAAATGAATAACCAACAAAGTCACCAGATTGGAGCATCATCGAATCTCCAGAGGCGGCCAATGTTGTTTGCCCTACGAGTAGTAGTGACAATATTGCACCACTTTTCTTAGCCATAGCGTATTTCATGGGGGTCTCCCTCTAAATAATAAAAGTCCAGCCTTAGTTTTTTGACTTGCCGGCACTTGGTCGAACGATTAGGATCTTATTTAAGATCGATCCAATTGTCTACCTCGCATGCACTTAAGTTTTTCCGCTGCATATCGAGGATTAATTGAAGAAAAAGAGCACCCATATGGATACGAGCACCGCTATCGACAAAGTCTCTAAAAAAACTGCGCAGGGTCAAAGCAGATTCCTTTCCATGCAAATAGACAGCGTTTCGCAAGAAATCATGCACTGCCGATCTCACTTAGAAGAACCCTTGAGGTCAGCTTTTGACCACCACTTCAAAAAAAGCGGCAAGCTTCTGAGAGCAAATTTGGCCTTGAGGGCGGCGCAAGCCAGCGACCTTAGGCCGCAAAGCTGCATCCGATGGGCTGCAAGTGTCGAACTTCTCCATAACGCCTCGCTCGTCCACGACGATGTGTGCGACGATGATTCTGACAGACGCGGAATCACTTCAGTTTCTGAGATGTATGGTAGCGAGATAGCGATTTGTTTGGGCGATGCGATGATCGCGCTCAGTAGCCTCTTACTCGCGCAAGACTACGCACTACAGCACACGTTGACCGCGCACAATCTGGCCATTCTTAAGCTTTCTGCTGGGCAAGCTGCTGAATTTTCTACTCTCTCTTATCCCACATGGGCTGCGTATGAAAAACTGGTAGAGGGCTGTCTCTTATACACATCTGACGCTGCCGACGAGCGATCTAGTGTA
>OJIR01000652.1_pt1 | contig 10470 bp, 7 predicted proteins | sample 1595711 | NCBI WGS metagenome assembly OJIR01 (sample SAMN05416846, study PRJEB24817) | seawater metagenome | isolation source: Sea water | place: Canada:Atlantic | collected 2013-07
AAACTTACTCCTTCGCCATTTCTATATGGCCGACTGCTTCGTGGTCTAGGTCTTGGTCATCGTCTAGGTCTACTGTGACTTTGAGCAAAGTGCCAGTGAAGTTGAACGGTGAGGGGTAGTTGCCCACAGTTGTACCTCGATCAAAACTGACGTCTAGTCCAGACCAAGAAATCATCAGCGAGAAGATGAAGTCCGTTTGCATAGATGCAACTTCCTTGTCGTCTACTAATAAAGTAGCCCTGCCATTAACACTATTGTCTGCATTTTTGCTGCGTCGCATGCGCAAGGACAGTTCATGGGGTCCAGGGGTTAACGGCTGCGCGGATTTCAATAGCTGGTGGTTGCCACCGATATTGAGGTCGTGCATGAGGTAGCCATTTTCTAAGTACAGTGAGTAACCGCCAGTGGCGTCGCCATGTGCGATGAGTACGCCTTGTTCGGTGGCTGATGCCAAGTCTACTGTTGCGCTAATGGTATAGCTGCGGCTGCGCAGGTCTGGGGCAACCTCACTAGGCAAGTGGCCCATGCCGGGCCAAAAGGTGTAGTGGGTGCGGCCGCCGCGGTGTCGCTCTGCATTTTCTGCAAAGCGGGGCGCAAAGCGATCGTCCAGTGGCAGTACTTGATTGGCTTCGGCTTCTTGCCACCAAATAGCTTGCATCTCGGCCAACCGTTCAGGGTGCGCATCTGCTAAGTCGTGAGTTTCGTTAAAGTCTGCATCTAGGTTGTACAGTTCCCACACGTCCCCCTCAAAGGCACTGCCCGGTGGGTGGTAGGCAACAGCTTTCCAACCGTTGTGCACTATTCCGCGGTGACCAAACATTTCAAAATATTGAGTGGTTTTGCCTGTATCTGCTTTGGGGTCGGTCAAGCTGCTTGCGAAGCTTGTGCCCTGAGTGCCCACACCCTCTGTTTTGGCCACTTTGACATTAATTAAATCAAGGATGGTCGGGTTGAGGTCGCTGACGTGGCAAAACTGGTCACGGATGCTGCCGTCGGTGGGGATTTTTGCTGGCCAAGACATTACCAACGGGTCGCGTATTCCGCCGCCGTGGGTGTTTTGTTTATAACGTTTGAGTGGCGTGTTGGACGCCATTGCCCAGCCCCAAGGAAAGTTGCTGTGGGTGTCAGGGCCGCCAATATCATCTATGCGCGTGAGTTTTTGCGCCATTGATTCTGGTTGTAGGTTGTATGGGCCCATGGCGTTGACAAAACCGTTTGGTCCGCCTTCTTGGCTTGCGCCATTGTCAGACAGCAGTAGTACCAGCGTATTTTCGAGTAAATCAGCTTGTTCTAGAAAAGCCATTAAACGCCCGAGCTGCTGATCTGTATGTTCCAGCATAGCGCCGTATGCGCCGGCCAAGCGTGAAAACACTCGCCGCTCGTCTTTGCTGTGTTTCTCCCAAGCGCTAACGGAATCGTTTCTTGGCGGCAGTACTGTGCCTTTAGGCACTATGCCTTGCTCAATTTGCCGGGCCAGGCGATCTGCTCGTGTGGCGTCCCAACCTTTGGCAAAGACTTTGTCGTACTTGTCTATAAGGTCTTTGGGTGCTTGGTGCGGGGCGTGACATGCGCCTGGGGTGACCATCATGAACCATGGGATTTGCGGCGACACCGCGATGTGTCCTTTAACGTAGCCAATGGCTTGGTCAAATAAATCTTCGGTTAGGTGGTAACCGCTTTCGTAGTTGCCGGGCGCTGTAATGTGGCTGTTGTCGCGCACCAGTTCTGGCGAGTATTGATCCGTCTCGGCGTCTAAAAAGCCGTAGAAGCGGTCGAACCCTCGGCCCAGTGGCCAGCCATCAAACGGTCCAGTGGGTCCTGTTTCCGTGAGCGGGGTGACATGCCATTTGCCGACCATGTAATTGCGGTAGCCCACATCACGTAAAGTCTCAGCTAAGGTTGGCGCGTCGGCGGATATTTTGCCGCGGTAGCCTGGGTAGCCGCTGTCGAAGTTGGCCAGACAACCTACGCCAACGGCGTGATGATTGCGGCCGGTGAGCAGGGCAGCGCGAGTGGTGGAGCACATGGCTGTTGTGTGAAAGCCACTGTAACGCACGCCTGCGCTGGCAACGGCGTCTATGGCTGGCGTGTCTATCTCGGAGCCGTAGCAACCAAAGTCTGCGAAACCCACATCGTCCAGCATCATGAGGACAATGTTTGGACTGCCAGCCGGCGGTGTCGGCGGCGTTGGCCAATGTGCCGCGGGTGTTGGCTGCCTATTAGGGCTAGGTGTTGTGTGCGGTTTTTTCATGTCCGAGATTCCAGCAAAAAACTTACTTTACCATTGTCTCTTAAATTGTCTCGCAAATTGCTTTGCGAAGTTTTGCCCTGACTTTAAAGGCTTTGCCCAAGCGCAAAGCAAACTCTGTTCTAGCCCTCAACCGGGGTTTTAGTGTCTTTGTTGCGGTCCATCCATCTGTCGAATTTTATCAATAAGGGCGGCAAAAAGAATAAGTCTAAGGCCCATGCAACGATGATGATTGGGGTGAGCAGTGACGCTACGCTTTGGAAGTAAGGCGTAGATGAGAAAACTAAAATGAAGGTGCCTAAGGCTAGACTTAACGTGGTGATGGTAATCGCTGAACCTGCTCTGTCTAGCGAGTAAACGGCGGCGCCTTCAGGTGACATGCCGTCTTCTTTGCCGCTGATGTATTTACTCAGTATGTGTACTGAATCGTCCACAACCAAACCAATGCTGATTGAAAACAACATTAGAATATAGGGGCTGAGTTCGCCGACAAGTAATCCCCATACACCAAATACAACGGTGGCTGGGAAAAGATTGGGCATGATACTCAACAGTCCATAGCGCAAACTTTTAAGGCCAACAATCATGGTAATGGTGATGAGTAAAAAACTCAGCATAAAACCCTGTATCAGCTCCTCAGTAATGCGTCTGTCTAGGCGTACATAGAGGATGCTGTTGTCGCCGTGGAGTACTTTATATTCTTTCTTCACATTGGCGGCTATCCAAGCATCAATACGATCGTTGAAATCGAGTAATTGCTTGTTAGAAAGGTTTGACGTTGCAATCACCAATCTCACCGCTGAATAGTCGGCATTAAATATAGGCTGCAAACTAGGCTCAATTTCTTGTACGAGTTGATAGCCCACTAGGTAGTCGATTATTTGCAGTTGGTCATCTGGGAGTATTTCGAAGGCCTCGTCATCGTCGTTGTCGGACTTGTTGCGCGAGCGTAAGTAGTCGGTATAACTGGTCACAAAACTCGCTTCTGGTTGTGCCTCTAACCAAACTGATAATGCTTCAACCTGCTGCAGAAATTCTGGTTGGGTGATGCCGTAGTACTCGCCGCTGTCTATGCTGTAGGCCAGTGCTTGGTCGTTGCCAATTTTTTCGCTTAATGCTGTTAGTACATGATGGGCATCTGATTCTTCGTCAATAAAGGTGAAGCGGTTAAAGTCTAGTTTGTTAAGTGGGAGCAGACCGAGGGTAACCACAATGATGACCGCGCTGCCCCAAAAAAGTACGTTGCCTCTTGTGGTGACAATTTTAATCACAGCGCGGATGAATCCAGCGATACCCAGCGGTTGAGGTATTTTGTTTGTAGGTAGCAGTAGGACCAAGGCTGGCAGAATAGCCAGCGTCACAACGTATGCCCAAATTACGCCGATGGCGATGATGTTGCCGAAGCCATAAATACCAGGAGAAGAGCTGTAGTTGAGGCTAAGAAAGCCCATGGCAGTGGTCACTGTTGCCAGGGTAATGGGCTGAATATTGACTCGCAGGCTTTCGCGCATTGCGTCCATTTTAACCATGCCTTTGTGCAAACCTTGGGCGTAAATTGACAACACGTGAATGCCATCTGCTATGGCTATGACAATAACCACCAAGGGGCCAAGGGTAGAGATTTGATTGAACGCAATATCCAGCCAACCATAGGTACCCATTGTTGCCGCAAATGACAGCGCTGCCATGGCCATTAGAGTGATGGAAAAGGACAGTGAGCGCAGGCAAAACCAAAGCAGCAATATGCCGACTATGAGTACTAGGGGGAGCAGTACTTGATTGTCTTTCGTCCGCGCATTGATGCCATCTAATTCAAACATCAGGCGGCCAAGCACGTAAATGTCTACGTTTGGGAATTCTTCACGTAAGGAGTCCCTTAGGGTGATTACTGAACGAGCAATCTCCAAGCGGGTTGCTTGGTCATCTTCGGCATTTTTGTAGCGAATATTAGCCAGCGCCATATCGCCTGCTTTAGACAGCGAGTTTTTTACAATGTCCTCGTCATTCAGGGCAATTTCTCGGATGGCTGCCGCGTCGCTGTCTGTTAACCCAGTAAGTTCTGGTACCAGATAATCTCTGCCATAGGTTTTTTGATCAGAGTCATTGAGGCGTTGGTTTAACAGCGACCTTACTGCGATGGCAGACTTCACTTCTGAGTAACGCTGAGTTAGTGCCTCCATTGCCTGCAAAGACTCGAGGGCGAAAACGTCCTCTGCTTCGAAGGCAAAAAGCACCCCGGTAGTGGGCGGAAAGTCTTCCTGAGCCATTTCGACTTCTAATTTGAAGGGGTCGTTATCGCTAAGTAGTGACTCGCTGGTGGCAACCATTCTGGTGGCGCCCAGACCGACTGCGACTGTGATGCTCAAGGCCAAAGTTACAAGTGCTAGGAGGTGACGTTTTTCTAACAGCAGATCGAGGATGAACTTCATTTTTTTTGTGACTACCGACGAATTATTCTTAATTAAGGGTATGCTACGGCAGTCGGAAGATATTTACACACGGTAATAAAATGAAAATAAGAAAACCTCTTTTGCGCACCTCTCGCAGGGCATCTCCAAAGCTAGTTGTGAGTCTGGTTATGGGCATCTTTGTCAGCTTTTGCGCTAGTGCTGGACTTGCCTCCGGTAATAACAAAGTCGGTGACTTTGCCCTGTTGGACCAGAGCGGGAAATTTCACCAGTTAAGCTATTACGGCGACTTTAAAGCGGTCGTTATTTCAGCTCAGGGGCTAAGTGGCTCTGGGCTTGCTGAAGATGCGGCAACTCTTAGCGCCGTAAAAAGTGCTGTCGGTAAACAGGGCGTTAAGTTTTTTATCCTTAACCCACAGCCTGCGGATGCGCGTGATGCTGTAGCTGCAAAAGCTGGCGATCTGAATCTTGATATTGCGATCTTGCTGGATCAGTCACAGCTTGTGGCTGAGACGTTGGGTCTTACTCGTCTGGGTGAGTCGGTGATTGTCAATGCGGAAAATATGTCAGTGCTATACAGGGGTGATACAAGCTCAATTGCCCAGGTGCTGCCGGGTCTGTTAACGCAAGACGGTGTGGCTGTGGCCAGTGCTCAGCCGTCCGGCAAGCTCATTGACTTTGCGGCCAAAGCAGCTCATCGGCAAGCCGCTGTATCTTACACAGATGAGATTGTGCCCATTCTTCAAGAGAACTGCGTTTCTTGCCATCACGACGGTGCTATTGGTCCTTGGTCAATGTCTAGCCATGCCATGGTTAGAGGTTGGTCGCCAATGATGCGCGAAGTGGTCATGACCCGCCGCATGCCGCCAGGCCAGATTGATGGCCATGTAGGCAAGAAAATTGCTGAAGTTGCCGGTCTTACGATTGAAGAAAAGCAAAAGCTTGTGCATTGGATAGATGCTGGGGCACCCATGGGCGAGGGCACCGACCCGCTGCCATTGATGACCTTTACCGATGGCAAATTTAGTCTAGGCGAGCCAGATATGGTGTTTAAAGTGCCAGCGCAAACGATACCAGCTACGGGTATTGTTGATTATCGCTACGTGCCTGTTGAGCTGAACTTAGATCGAGATGTATGGATTCGCGCAATGGAGTTTGTGCCAGGTGACCGAGCAGTGTTGCACCATGTGATTACCTATTTATCTAGCCCAGCGGACAAGTCCGGTAGCGATCAAAACAAAGCAGCTGAGCGCGGCGACAATATTGGTGGTTTTGCACCGGGCCGACAGCCAGATGAATTCCGCGATAACAGCGGCCGCTTCATTCCTAAGGGTTCTAATTTATTGTTGCAGATGCACTACACCACATCTGGCCGCGAGACCGTAGATGAAACCGAAGTAGGGCTGTACATTTACGACAAGCCGCCAGCATTCGTTATGTCTGGTGGTGTAGCGGGTCAGCGACGTTTTTTAGTGCCCCCTGGTGCTAAGGAGCACATGCTGCGTGGTGAGCAATTGGTTGAGCGCGATGCTTATCTTTATGAGATGACGCCGCACATGCATTTTCGCGGTAAGCACATGAGCTACAGTGTTGAGTATCCAGATGGCAAAACTGAGCAGCTGTTGTCTGTGCCTAAGTACGATTTCAACTGGCAGTTCAACTATCGCCTAGAAGAACCGTTGTTTTTACCAGCAGGCAGCAAGTTAATTGCAACCGGCGCTATGGATAACTCAGATCGCAACCCTGGTAATCCAGATCCATCTAAGCCTGTGTTCTTCGGCTTGCAAACCATGCACGAAATGTTCTTTGGTTTTACTACGCTGCGTTATGAGGGTGATACCCCCGATGATGTGGCTGTGGAAGAGGCTGTGACTGAAGTCGCCGATGACTCCGTTGCTGGATTTGACTAAGACCCTGAAGAGACCCTAAACAGATTCTAAACAGGCCTTAACGCGGTCTGTTTGGAATGGACCTGAAAAGACAGGTCCGTTTCAGTTGAAATGTTTTTATCCAAAGGCCTATATCCAGAGCGCTCTTCTATCCAAAGGCCTCTTCTATCCAAAGGTCTTTATCAAAAGGTCTTTATCAAACGCCTTTGTCATAAGTGAAGCAAGTTAAAAACCCTCTGGCGATGCCAAGTAATTCGACACTAATTACCATACAGTCCAATGGGTAAATGAAGCGCGTAGTGTGCGAAATCTTTATCTGTCGTGAAAATTTCAACTTCGAGTCGCACGGCCACGGCGCAGATCAAAAAATCTGTATGTGAGCCTTGTACGCCGTTAATGCGGCAGTGGTTAGAAAACTCTGCTGCTGCAATATAATCCTCGCCCACCACGGACTCTTCAGGAAAGTGCTCTAGCTGCGCTTTTAGTTTTAAAAACTGATTGCGGTCGCTATATCCAGAAAGTAGCTCTTGCCGTATGGGGCCAATTAGCTGTGCACTTCCTGCGTTAATAACTGCCGTCAATTTTGCCGTTATGGCTTTATCTCTTGGTGTCTTGCCACGCAGAGCCAATGACCAAATACACGTATCTATTAACATCCGGGCTATGCGCGCGCTTTTTTGTAATCGTAATCTTCATCATTGGGCATAGAGCCAAAGAGAGCAATAATCTCCTTCTGCTTTCTGCGCTCGACAAATTCTTTCAAGGCCGCATTTACGGTATCTTTTTTAGTTTTTAGACCGCCTATTTTTAGCGCTGTTTCCAGCAAGCGGTCATCTAACGCCAAGTTTGTAGCCATAATGTTCATATTACGTTTTAAATTTCCTTTGTAGTTTACACATTTTTCAGTACGCATGTCCACACACTATGCTACACAAAAAATGAGGACATAATTACACTTGTATGCACACATAAATCTTTCTTCAAGTCCGTACTCAAGAGCGCATAAGACCACTCTGGATTCCGTGCGTTAGCCGGCATTGAGACGGTGCATATCGAGCTCGCACCGTAAGGTTTAAGTCTGCCACCTGATTGCCTTGTGCCTGTAAGACCTTGCCGATCAGTTTTATAAGCGATGTGCGGTAGGAGTGGGGGGTGTTGGTAAGGGGTAGAGTTGCGATTTGTAAAACTATTGGGAGACGCTATCCGCTAAAAGCCGCCGGTAAAATCGACTAGAGGACTTACTGTTAGCGTGGCTTTGTGGGAATAGGCGGTTTTCGTTTTGCCTTTTTTCCTTTGCTCTTTTCTCTTGTACAGAGGCGAAACGGCCTCGCTCGTAGATATTTACTGTCCCAGAACGATACCGGTAGTGTCCCAATAGAAGTAGTTGTGAGTGTCTTCGTTGTCTTGAAGTAAAAATAGCGTTGCGCCCAGTTCGTTGCCTTCTGGGCCAAAGAGCGCGCCCTTTAAATAACCTTCGCCGCTCAGCGTACCGTTGGCGGTGATCACTACGGAGGTGTCTATAGTGGCAGTGATTTGTCCGTCAACCAATGTGCCATTGACTAATGTCATTGTGATATTGGGTATGCCCGCAACCAGCGCATAGGTTGTGTTGCCGCCATAGACATCCGCGTAGTTGTAAAACTTATCTAAGACCACGGTGCCGGTAACAGTATTGGTTTCATAGTTTACGTTGATGTTACCGCTGCCTTTGGCGACTAAGGTGATGGAGGCGTTTCTGTCGGTGCTCCAGTATTGAAAAAGCATATCGGGTAGCAGTGCAAAGTCTTGATTGGCTGCGGTTTTAATGTCCCCGCTTTCTGTAAAATCGCCGTAAATGAGGGGCAAGGTGTGGATCGGGTCGCTGTCAGTATAGATAACTTGCGCGGCAGCGCCGTCAACATATTCTATGCCTTGGGAGGCCAACCAAGTGCTGTCGTAGATGCTGATGCTTAGCTCTGCGCCTGCTAATGATTGTTGATAGCTATTAGCGACTTGGAAGCCGGTGGGGTCATAAAGGGCCACGGCTGTGTCCGTGCCATCCGTATTAACAGTCCAGCTATAGTCTAAAGTGATGTTGCCGTTACTGCGGCCCGCTGCGGTGATTGCGTAGCTCTGTCCATTTTCGGTAAACGATGTGGCCATACTTTGAATGTACTCGCCATTCAGTGTCGATCCGCTGTCGACTATTTTTGCTAATGAGATAGCGTCCCATTGCTGTGCGGAATAGGCACCCAAAATCTTGTTGTAGGAAAAATTGCTGGCTGGCGCTGCGGTAGTCGCTGCGCTGACGGGTGCCGTACTGGCGGCAGCCGAAACTGCTGCGGTTGGAGCGCTGCCACCGCCACCTCCGCATGCGGTCAGCACACTGAGTATGGTTATGCTTGCTAGAGAATTGTTGCAGGTGCGCTTAAACAAGAGAAGTTACCTCGGTTGTACTTTTTGCTCATCATTAGTTAACACATTGGTGGTTAAAGTGTTACCAAAATCTCTTCTGCTGGCCTGTTATAGATCAATGGGTTTGGGCTGATGTGGTGGATTGAAGAGGGCGCGGGGCCGCATGAAAAGTTGCCCCCGCAACCTATAACGTCTTTGGACTAGTATGTTGGGGTTGAGTATTCTTTTTGAACGGTTACTGTTTACTAATTGCGCAGCGACCCCAAATCTATCAAGCAAGTGATTATCAAAGGATTGAGTATGTCAGTTACTAGTGACCCCGCACCGAAGAAGTCTTTTCTGTCATCAGTGTGGTTAAAAGGGTTTGCTGGGTTTGTTAGTTTGCTTCTTTTTTTTGCAATAGTGATCTATGCCAACACGTCCAGAGTGGTCGTATTGCTGGACGAGCACCTTTATGAGGAAACTCTAACCATCTGCGTGGTGGTATTTGGCTGGGTTGCCCCAGATCGGCAAAAGGTGGAATTGCAGACCTTTTGTAATGTCGCAATGTTCACTCTGGCTGAGCAAAGTCAAAACGAGCTTGATGGTGCGGAAAAATAGAGTAGCCAACCCTGCTAGTAATTGCAGTCAAGGGTGGCTGCAAGTCAGGCAGCAAAAGATCTGCTCAAAGAAGTAAGAATTCTCAGTTGGGCTTTATGGTTAGCTGCCCGCAGTAATGGCTTTGGCTAAATTCGCCCCACTGATAAACGCATCCTGCGCACTATTACCCGTGCACCAATCGCCTGCAGCGGCTATGCCTTGTTCCCTATCCAGTAGATAAGCTTCGCCCAATGGCACCTTAATGCCTGCGTGCAACCATCTGTGCGCCTGGCTATGCAATAACTCGGGCACTGGCCCCCATAGGGTGCCTAACTCAGCAACCATAAGTTGGATAATTTCTTCGGGCGTTGCTTCAATATGAGTCTGGCTAAATGTTCGGCTGGCCTGAACCACATATTGGCCTTGGCCTAGAGAGTTTCTTGCTGGCTCAGACCCTGTCAGCAAAGCCTGGCGTTGAGGTTTGCTGTGTTCTGCAGTTATCCGCGAAATATTCGCGTTGGGTGCAAGTACAACATCTGGCGTCGTCAGCGGCTTTCGCGTCACCAGCATCAATGCCCAGGTGCAATAGGTTTGTAGATCGCCTAAGCGTTGCGTAACAGTGCTTTCGACGTTAGCAAAAATATTCACGGACTGAGGGGGTGGGGCGGTACTAACAACTATGTCGAATGGGCCAAAGGATTCTCCTTCATTGGTTTTAAGCAGCCAACCTTTGGGTGTGGTGGGGGTAACCGTAGTGATGGTTTTGCCAAGGTGGGCGCTGAGGCTGGAGGTGTATTGCTGGATAATCTGGGCAGCAATATTTTTAGCCAGTTCATTGGCTCCAGTGGCGCCGACATAAAATTTTTCGTCGGTGCCTTTGGGTTGCCACGGCAATAAGGCTTCGATGTGTGGCAAGAAGTCAGAGTCTGTGCCTGTGAAGTAGCCTGCGCCG
>OJIR01000662.1_pt1 | contig 10415 bp, 9 predicted proteins | sample 1595711 | NCBI WGS metagenome assembly OJIR01 (sample SAMN05416846, study PRJEB24817) | seawater metagenome | isolation source: Sea water | place: Canada:Atlantic | collected 2013-07
AGCAATACCTATAGGACCGCTTAGGTTTTTTACCGACACATCACCAGTAATTAACTTACCTATCATGCTAAATGTTAAACTGGTCAAATTCCAAGTACGCTGAGCACTTTCCTTAAGAGAATCAATAGGTCCATAACTTAATTCAATTAATAATGACTTAGGCCATGCATCAACTTTAGGTGCCACACCAATGTATCCAATAACCTTGCCCGCTTGCTCAATACTGTTAGGTATCACAAGCAATTTAAGCATTTCACCATTACGCATGATAGTGATTGAAACTTCTTTATCAGGGTATTGTTTTATCGCTTTAGCAAAAGCGACCCAATCATCGGTCAATACATCATTAACAGCAATAAGTTTGTCACCAACTAACAATCCACCTAATTCTGCAGGGCTCTTTTCGGTTACCGCAGCTAGTTCATTGTGAACTTTGGGTCGATAAGGCGTAATACCTAAACTTGTTAAAGCCGACATTTTCTCAGGCGAGAACTGCCAACTACTGGTATCTAAAGTTACACTCGAAATATACTGGCTATCATTTTTTTTTGTTCTAATTGTTATTTCTTTATTGCCAATTTGTCCAATAAGCGCAAGGTTAACATCTTGCCAATCTCGCGTTGTATTACCCGCAACACTAACAATTTCACTGTCTTTTGGCAGCTTAGCTTCAGCAGCAATTGAGTTTGGTACAATATCACCAATCATTGGTTTGACGCTTGGCACACCAATAAGGAACATTATATACAAAGCGAATAAAGCGAAAATAAAGTTAGCTAAAGGACCCGCAGCAACAATAGCAATTCGCTGATAAACTGTTTTAGCGTTAAAGGTTTTCTCTTTATCTTCAGGTTTTACCTCATCAATACGCTCATCCAACATTTTGACATAACCACCTAAAGGTATCATTGCCAAAACATATTCAGTACCATCTTTTCCTATTTTTCGCCAAAGTGGTTTACCAAAGCCAACAGAAAAACGTTCAACTTTTACACCGTTTTTCTTGGCGACCCAAAAATGGCCATATTCGTGCACGGTAACAAGAATACCTAACGCAATAACAAAAGATGCTAGGTTCCACAAAAAGTCCATCATGTTAAATATTACCCTGTCGCGATACAGCTTCTGTTTGCATGAAATCAGCTAATAATCTTTGTGCAAATGAACGTGCTTGCTTATCTAGGGCAATAACCTCATTAATATTATCTACCTTTTGTGAGACAAATTTTTTCACAGAAGTTTCATTTATTTTATAAATATCGGTAAACTTTATTTTTTCGTCTAAAAATGCAGCAACTGCAATTTCATTAGCTGCATTGAGTGCTGTACAAGCTGCTTGTCCTTCTTTACAAGCTTCAATTGCAAGTTTTAGATTCGGGTATCGTTTAAAATCAACAGCTTGAAACTCAAATGAAGGTGTATTAAAAAAATCTAACGGTGCTACGCCAGATTCAATACGATCAGGAAAACTTAACGCATGAGCTATCGGAGTACGCATGTCTGGATTGCCCATTTGTGCAATTACAGAGCCATCTTTGTACTGAACCATCGAATGTATGGTGCTTTGCGGGTGCAAAACCACTTGAATATCTTCAGCTTCAACATTAAAAAGCCACTTAGCTTCAATAAATTCAAGACCTTTATTCATCATAGTGGCTGAATCAACTGATATTTTTCGCCCCATATCCCAGTTGGGATGAGCGCATGCTTCTGAAGGAGTTACTGTTTCTAGGGTATCGATAGCTCGGGTTCTAAATGGTCCACCAGAACCTGTCAGTAATATCTTACTGATGCCGTTAGCAAGAAGTTCGCATTCCCCTACTTTAGCTTGCTGATGAGATGGTAAGCATTGAAAAATAGCATTATGTTCGCTATCAATAGGCAGAAGTTCAGCCCCAGAGGCTTTAACTGCTGCCATAAAAATAGCGCCTGATGTAACCAATGCTTCTTTATTCGCCAACAATACACGTTTTCCCGCATTAACCGCAGCAAGCGTAGGTAGCAATCCAGAGGCGCCGACAATAGATGCCATCACTGTATCGGAAGTTTGACACTCTGCAATGTCAATTAAGGCCTGTTTACCTGATAGGACTGATATGCCACTAACCTGCGCATCGGCTAGCTTTTGGATAAGTAAAGCTGCATGTTCGCTAGAAACTAATACGACTTGCTGAGGCTTGAATTCAATACATTGGTCAAACATCATGTCTACGCTAGTGTACGCTGCCAAACTAGAGACTTGAAAACGATCAGGGTGAAGCCTTACTACATCGAGTGTACTACAACCAATAGAGCCCGTTGAACCTAATATACAAAGTTGACGTTTTGACACGTATTTACCCCAATTAATTTATCAAAATGCGAGAAGATAAATAGATTATCAAGCAAGTAATATGTAACAAAGAGCAAAAACAGGTGCTGTTGCCGTGAGACTATCTATTCTATCTAAAATACCGCCATGACCTGGTAATATAGTGCCACTATCCTTAACACCGGCTTGACGTTTAAACATACTCTCCGTTAAATCACCTAAAACAGAGATAGAGGTAATCAATAAGGTAACTAATAAAGCTGTCATAAACTTGTCACTTGACCACTGCAAAGAAAGTCCGACTATTACCGTTAATATGCAGGCACAAACAACACCGCCCAAAAAACCCTCTATGGTTTTACCAGGGCTTACATTTGGCATCAATTTGCGTTTACCCAGTGACTTTCCAACGAAGTAGGCACCTACATCTGCACTCCATACTAGCATAAACAAGTACATCAATAACTGTGCACCTTGATATTCATCTAAGAGATAATTATTTGTACGCAGAACCATAAAGGCAAGCCAAGTAGGTACTAAGGTTAGCCAACCAAATAAGGCGATGATAAATTTATTGTTTGCCCAGAAGGCACTCGACTTGGGATATAGAAACATTAATAAAGCGGCGAAAAACCACCAGAAAACACTTAACCAGAGTATTGATGTTATTTCATGTTGTACGCCAGTAATCACTAACCAAGTACCATCGACTGGTAATAAAATCCATAAAGCGGCTATTATCGCACTCGTCATCGCAACGTAAACTAAGCGTTGTAGGGTATCGACCACCCCCATAAAACGAGCCCACTCCCATGAGCCTATACCAACAATGGCCATTAAAAGTACGGCAAAATAATTAATTGGCAAATAGAAAATTGCTGAGATTGCTGCTGGAGCTAATATTAAAGCCGTTATAATTCGTTGTTTTAACAAGGGCTACCCTTTTTTTAGTAATAGACTATCTGCTAGTTAGATAAACTCTGAGCATTATGATTCAACTCACTGTTTTTAATTATATTTCTAATTGTATTATCTACTAACTATGTTTTTTCATTTCTTGCTTGTTCACCTGTTTTTCCAAAGCGACGTTCTCGGTGGTCAAAGCAATTTATGGCTTCTAAAAATTGCTTTTCATTGAAATCAGGCCATAGCGTATCGGTGAAATATAGTTCCGCATAAGCGGCTTGCCATAGGAGAAAGTTACTAATACGGTAATCACCACCGGTCCTGATAAGTAAATCTAACGTCGGAAGGTTTGCTAAACAAGTTTGTTCATTGAGAGTCTCTTCATTGATATCATCAACAGACATACTTCCTTGCTCGACACCACTAGCTAATTTTTTAGCTGCTTGAACGATATCCCACCGACCACCATAATTTGCTGCAATGGATAAAACTAACCCCGTATTTTCAACAGTAAGTTGCTCTGATTTAGCAATGTTTTTTTGTAGTTTGTCAGAAAAACGACTTAGATCACCTACCACTTGAAAGCGAATATTATGTTTATGTAAACGTTTAACTTCTTTCGTTAACACATACATAAACAAATCCATTAAAACACTGACTTCTTTTGCTGGCCGTTGCCAATTTTCACTACTAAAAGCAAAAAGTGTCAACGCCTTAACATTAGACTTTCGTGCAGCAGCAACAACTTGACGTACTGACTCAACACCAGCTTTGTGCCCAGCAACGCGCCCTTTGCCTTGTAATTGCGCCCAACGGCCATTACCATCCATGATGATAGCAACATGTTGAGGGATATTTTGATTATCAGCTTGCCCAATTAAAGCTTCGGTATTTTCCACTTAACAATTTTCCATTAATTATTTAAGTCATTGTATTTATAAGTCGTTATGAATAAAAAACGCCAGTTGGCTAGAGAGCAACAACATGGCGTTTTGTATTATATTAACTTATATTTCCATTAATTCTGCTTCTTTTTTCACAAGCACTTCATCCACTTGCTTCACGAACACATCAGTAATTTTTTGAATCGAATCTTCAGCTTGATGATGCTCATCTTCGCTGATCTCTTTTTCTTTTAACAAACTTTTAAAATCAGAGTTAGCGTCACGACGAATATTACGTATAGCAACTTTCCCGCCTTCTGCTTCACCGCGAACAACCTTAACAAGATCTTTACGACGCTCTTCGGTAAGTGGTGGTAATGGAATACGAATTAATGTGCCATTCGACTGTGGGTTTAAACCTAAATCAGACTTTAAAATAGCCTTTTCAACAGCGCCAATCATACCTTTATCAAAAACGGTGATAGAAAGGTTACGTGCATCTGGAACCGAGATATTGCCAACCTGATTTAATGGTGTATCCATTCCATAATACTGCACTACAATGTTATCAAGCAATGATGCATGAGCACGGCCTGTTCTGATTTTATTTAAGCTAACTTTTAAAGCTTCAATGCTTTTACCCATACGTTCTTGAGCATCTTCAATTATTTCATCTATCACATTAATTTCCTAAATATTGTTAGGTTAACGTAAATCAGAATTGAATTCCTGATTTACTTACTCACAGCTTTGACTTAAGTCGAAAACGTTATTTGTGTGTGATTACAGTGCCTTCACTGTTACCCATAATAACTGATTTCAATGCACCTGGCTTATTCATATTAAAAACTCGAATAGGAATATTGTGATCTCTTGCTAAGGTAAAAGCAGCTAAATCCATTACTTTTAATTCTTTATCTAATACTTCGTCATAGCTAAGTTCATGGTAAAGCTCAGCTTCAGGGTTCTTTACTGGATCTTCAGAATAAATACCATCAACTTTAGTTGCTTTTAAAACGGCATCAGCTTCGATTTCAATACCACGTAAACAAGCAGCTGAATCCGTAGTAAAAAATGGATTTCCTGTGCCAGCTGAAAAGATAACGACGCGGCCAGACTTTAATAGGCTAATAGCATTTGCCCAATTATAACGTTCACATACACCCGCTAAATCGATGGCAGACATCAAGCGTGTATTTACAAAAGCACGGTGGAGGGCATCACGCATTGCTAAACCGTTCATTACGGTAGCAAGCATACCCATTTGATCGCCAACAACACGATTCATACCCGCTTCAGCTAAACCAGCACCACGAAATAAATTTCCACCGCCGATAACTAAGCCGACTTGAATCCCCATTTCTACCAATTCTTTTATTTCTTGAGCCATACGATCAAGGACTTTTGGATCGATACCAAAACCCTCGTCACCCATCAGTGCTTCACCACTGAGTTTTAATAGAATTCTTCGATAAGCAGGTTTTGGATTGGTTGTCATAGGGAGAAATTCCTGTCGCGGTTAAAGTAATAAAATTTAGGCACAAAAAAAGCCGAGGTCAAAAGACCGCGGCTATTTTAATACGTTTAGCCCACACACGATAGTCTAAACTGAAAAAACTCTATTTTTATTATGTAAATAATGAAGAACATTGCTCATAAATGGTCAAAAATAACACAAGACAATCTGATTTAATCAAGGTCTAGGTCATCTTGCATAGTCATGTTATACCATTCCATCTAAGAAAGTGATCGCTTAGCGAGAATTTAAAGGTTTAGAGGCAAGGCATTGATTGCCAGGAATAGTTATTCTATTGTTTAAATCAATAACGCAGCATATAAGCCTTTAAAACTCGCCCTTCGGGAACGCATTGGCATCATGATAAAGGCACAAAATTTGTTTGATGTAGAATAACTATATCAACACATATTTTGCTTTTTCTCATATCGCCAATGCCGTTCTAAGTGGTCACTTCTTTAGATGGATTGGTATTATGTAACAATGCATATTTTCAGTAAAATACAGTAAAAATACAGATTGCTAAATTGAGGGCATAAAAAAACGCCTACCTAGGTAGACGTCTCTTAGCTATTCAATTATTTATGAAGCGAGTAAAAACTCACACATAAAAATGAATTATGCTTTAGCAGCAGCAATTTGTGCTTCAACTTCAGCAGCAAAATCTTCTTCTTTCTTCTCGATACCTTCACCAACTTCTAAACGTACGAAGTTAGTAACAGTAATACCTTTCTCAGCAAGAACGGCACCAACAGTTTTCTTAGGTTCCATGATGAAAGCTTGACCAGTTAAAGAAACTTCACCTGTAAATTTCTTCATGCGGCCTGTAACCATCTTCTCAGCGATTTCTTCAGGCTTGCCTTCGTTCATCGCCATTTCGATTTGAATGCGTTTTTCATTGGCAACAACTTCAGCAGGAACGTCATCTGGCGTTAAGAATTCTGGCTTGCTTGCAGCAACGTGCATAGCGATGTGCTTAAGTGATTCAGTATCACCTTCACCAGCAACAACAACACCGATAGTAGCGCCATGGCTATATGATGCTAAAGCAACACCTTCAATGTATTCTACGCGACGAACATTGATGTTTTCACCAATCTTAGTTACTAGTGTAATACGCTTTTCTTCGAATTGAGCTTGTAGCTCTGCAATTGTTGCTTTTGAAGCAAGAGCAGCATCAGCAACTTCGTTAGCAAATCCTAAGAAGTTATCATCTTTAGCTACAAAATCAGTTTGACAGTTAACTTCAACTAAAGCAGCAACGCCGTCAGCAGTTTTAATTAAGATAGTACCTTCAGCAGCGATGTTACCTGCTTTTTTAGCCGCTTTAGCTTGACCGTTCTTACGCATATTTTCAATCGCAAGTTCCATGTCGCCGCCAGCTTCTACTAGAGCATTTTTACAATCCATCATGCCCGCAGCTGTGCGTTCACGTAGTTCTTTAACCATTGCAGCAGTAATTGCCATGAGTTAATTCCTCGGTGTTCAGTTATCCCCAATTCAGAATTTTCAACAAATTAGTATTGGGCATAAGTATTAAATAAGTTGCCACAAAAGCGTACCTTTGTGGCAATAGAAAATAAACGTGTTATAAACTGAAATTATTCAGCTTCAACAAAACCGTCTTTTTCAGCTTGTACTACGATGTTTTGCTCACGACCACTTGTTACAGCGTTAGCAACAGCATCACAGTATAAAGTTACTGCGCGGATAGCATCATCGTTACCTGGAACAACGTAATCAACGCCATCAGGATTTGAGTTAGTATCAACAACAGAAATTACTGGGATACCAAGGTTGTTTGCTTCTTTAATAGCAATGTGCTCGTGATCAGCATCAATGATAAATAAAACGTCAGGTAAACCACCCATGTTTTTGATACCACCTAAGCTTTTATCAAGCTTTTCCATTTCACGAGTACGCATTAACGCTTCTTTCTTAGTTAACGCTTCGAAAGTACCGTCAGTGCTTTGAGATTCTAAATCTTTTAAACGTTTGATAGATTGACGAACTGTTTTCCAGTTAGTCAACATACCACCTAACCAGCGGTGGTTAACGTAGAATTGGTCAGACTTAATAGCAGCATCTTTGATTGCATCACTTGCAGCACGTTTAGTACCAACAAATAATACTTTACCTTTTTTCGATGAAACATTGTTTACAAAAGCAAGTGCTTCATTGAACATAGGAACTGTTTGTTCAAGGTTAATGATATGAACTTTATCGCGAGCGCCAAAAATGAATTGCTTCATTTTAGGATTCCAGTAACGAGTTTTGTGACCGAAGTGAACACCTGCTTTAAGCATATCGCGCATTGAAACGTTTGACATTTTTCTTTTCCTTTATGGGGTTAAGCGTTCATACACCCAATATACACGACCCTTTTGTTTTGACTTCAAAGCCAAAAGCTGAGCACCCCGGTATACCTTTAATAGATGTATGTGAGTTTATAATAATGACTTATAAGCCAAAAAACTAAAAAGTCTTTTGTTCTACTAGTCGATTTAAATTGTCACTCAACCAAGCTAAAACAGCTATTATCGTTTATAAAAAAGACAAAACTGACTAACTAAAAATTAAGCGCCGCATTTTATACCATAAAAAACATTATTTAGCGAGACAAAAATGAATTATCATCTAATGTCGATTTATAGTGGGATAATCTGACAAGGCAAGTTAAAATCAGCAGATATTCATAATCTTTCATCAAGATTTAGTCTTTAATCAAAATCATTAACATTTGTAGAGTAAGTAATGGCAGCAGAATTATTTTTCATTTATGACAGTCACTGTCCATGGAGTTATGCAACAACTCCTTTAGTGAATGCGGTAAACCAATCATTACCAGAAGTAACTCTGAATTTATGGCATTGTGCCTACTTTTCAGATGCAGACGGCGAAAATACAATAACTAAACAACAAATAGTGCAAGTTAAAGAGTTATCTTCAGTGAACTTCTCCCCTGATTATATGGGTAAGTTATCACAAGGGAAAGATTCTACTCTATGTGCGAACCTAATGACTTGGGCAGTAGGTAAAACACCGGAGCAAGCATTACCTTTATTGAATGCTTTGCAAGCAGCACATTTTTCAGCCGGTAACGACCTAAGTGAGCAAGCTGATTTAGAAGATATCATTGAAGAGTTCAAATTATCTGTGCCTGCCAAAGTATTTAATAAAACGAAATTAACGACTGATGCAGCTGCACAAGTGCACGAGATTTATGCGCTACAAGATATAATAGGCACTCAAGCTATACCGGCTTTATTGCTGGCCATTGATGATGAACTCATTTTGCTTAATCACAATTTTTATCTACAAGAACCGAGTGCCATCATTGATGCGATAAAATTAGAGTTAAATAATCACAGTTAACTTGCTATCTTATTGGCAAGTTATTCATCGATAACGATGAAACATACCAATCGAATTGATTTTTTGGTCAGCTTAGAGCTACATTAGCGAGCTTAAAACAAACAAAATGAGTTAAACATAGTTAGTCTATGTTTCATTCATTTTGTGATGTTATCAGTTTGCTAATGAGCTCCCAAAGGGCGAGTTTAAAAGGTTTACATGCGGCGTTATTGATTTTGACAAGGGAATAACCATTCTCATCAACCAATGCCTTGCCTCTAAACCTTTTAATTCTCGCTAAGTGATCAATAAATTAGTCCGATTGGTATTACAATTAATTGAAAGCTTAGTCGCAAGTAATAATACGGCTAGCGCAAACTAAAAAGAGATAGAACAAGATGGCCATCACCATAAAAAGCCAAGACGAAATAGCAAAAATGCGTATTGCTGGACAACTAGCTGCTGACGTTTTAGAAATGATAGCTCCACATGTAAAAGCGGGCATTAGCACTGATGAACTCAATACATTATGTGCCGATTACACTGAAAAAGTGCAAAACGCGATATCTGCTCCACTTAACTACCATCACTTTCCTAAGTCTATTTGTACTTCGGTTAATCATGTTGTTTGTCATGGCATACCTGATGATTCAGTATTAGCTGATGGCGATATTATTAATATTGATATAACCGTAATTAAAGACGGTTATCATGGTGATACCAGTAAAATGTTTATTATTGGCGAAGCATCAGCTGAAGATAATCGCCTATGCCGTATTACCCAAGAGTCACTTTATTTAGCACTTAAAAAAGTTAAACCTGGCGCTACATTTGGTGAAATTGGCGCAACTATTCAAAAGTTCATTAAAAAATCGGGTCGTTACTCTATTGTTAAAGATTATTGTGGTCATGGTATCGGTAAAGAATTTCATGAAGAACCACAAATTATGCATTATAAGAACAATGACAAAACTAAAATGGAAGTAGGCATGTGCTTTACCATTGAACCCATGGTAAACCTAGGTCGCGCCGGCACTGTTTTAGATAAAACAGATAACTGGACTGTTTATACTGCCGACGGTAAAAGATCTGCGCAATGGGAACACACCATTGTTGTCACTAAAACGGGTTGTGAGATTTTAACGTTACGTAAAGAAGAAACAATTGCACGTATATTACATAATTAGTATTTATACCTATTAATTCTCAAAGTGAAAATATCAGTAGGGATTAACACTATTTTAGGCAAATAATTAATATGGGCATAAGCTCTTATGACTCGATTATTTACTATAAGATAAATTTGTTTTCCCCATAGGTAATACGCTTGGGCGACATTCCTTCATCATAGTTGTCATCTTTAATGGGCTAACTGTTAATTATCACAATGTATTGAAGTGAGATAGCTAAAGCACTATGAAAAACACATTGATTCTTACTAGGT
>OJIR01000665.1_pt1 | contig 10407 bp, 21 predicted proteins | sample 1595711 | NCBI WGS metagenome assembly OJIR01 (sample SAMN05416846, study PRJEB24817) | seawater metagenome | isolation source: Sea water | place: Canada:Atlantic | collected 2013-07
TCTGATTTTGTCATTATTTAGGTGATGCCAAGTTTTGTATTTTTTCTAAAGAATTAATAATTTCTTTTGTTTTATTTATATCATTTTTTTGTGAATCATTGTTTGCTCTTTGTGCTAAATCCATTTCTTTCATAGCCATCTCTGATTCAAACTGCATTTGTTTTTGTTGTAGCTCTAACATTTCTTTCTGTACCTTAAGATCTAGCTCTTGCTTCTCTAATTCTAGTTTAGCCATTTTAGATTGCATTTCCATCTGTGCTTTTTCTTTTTCTACTTGAGCAAGAATTTTAGCTGCTTCGGTATTAGGGTCTGTTTGTGGTTGTTCTGCTTGTTGTTTAGCTAAAGCATCTGACTCCTCTTGTGATACATCTTTAATAAAGACTGAATCATCTTTAAATCCTGCCATGTTTACAAATTTAGCCAATGTGTCTCTGTATTGTTTAAGGCTGACTAACGGATTAGATAAGCCATATTCTTTAAGCATTTGCTCTTGTTTATCCAAGACCATTTGCATGACACCTAATTGTTCTGTTTTGCTACCATTTCCTAATCCAACATTAACTGTGATGTTGTATTGTGTGTCCCACTCTCTGGGATTCATAGGTACATATTTATTGTTTATCTTGATGACTCTTTCTTTGTTTTGGTATTTACATAAAAGTTGCAATATACCTTTCATAAGAGAGCTAACTCCAGTGTCAGCAAATACTCTGGCTATCAATTCAATTTTACCCCCTGCTGCACTACTCATTGCACTGACCGCTGTAGCTGTCACGTTTTGCAAGATATTAGGATCTAACCCTTGTGAAGCTTCTGACACTCCGCTTCGTTTAGCTTGTATACCATCTAGGTATTCCAGCATAGGGAATGATTGTCCTGCACTAGATTGTACTGCCATAGGAACTAATGCATTTGGATTCTTAATACGAATAACACCACCTGCTGTAGATGATAGTAAGTCGTCAAGGTTAACCTGTCCTTCTACTGCTCCTACACGATAGTTGTTAGTTAAGTATAAGTTGTCTAGCATTTGTCGGGTAATAGTAGACTTAATTAACTGTAAATCCATTGCTCTGTCAGCCATAGACTGACCGAAGAACTTGTGAGGAATAGGGAAAGGGCAAACACTATGGAAGGGGATGTAGTCACATTCCTCACTCATTAATATTTTATTGCCTGCATAACAAACTCTATGAAGCTCGGCTACACCATCGCCATCTAAATCAGTTCTGATATAACACTCAAAGTATTCTACGAGTTCCATAGATTCATCATTAACATCATTTGTTGACATTGGTTGCTCACCTCTGCCATATCTATTGACTCTTTCAGGTGTAAATTCTAATGTATCACCCATCGGTAATGTTTCAACAATGCTTGGATCGTAACCCATTGAAATTAAATCACTGCGAGTCACCATACTTCTTTGAGCAACAAAGTCAGCTTCCTCAATTGTCACAGCTCTTTTATCTATTAAGAATTCTTCAGGAGCTACGTTCTCTATTTTAATTTTAGAGAAATCTTTTGTTCGTTTACATTTGATATTGTAGTAGATATTAATGATTGGAGGTGTCTCCATCATCACTGGCATACCCATCTCATCCATCATAGGCTGACCCATCTGATCCATAGCTGGTTGTGGTTCTTGTTCTATTACTTCTTCGTATTCTTCTTGTTCAACGACTTCTACTTCTTCGTCTTGCATAATCATGGTTAGCTCATCTTCAGTAAGCATCTCATATTTTTCTTTTGTCGTATTTTTTTTCTCATCAAAATAGCATTTTACTACTCCAACTTTTTGGCAGAGTGCATCCCAAAACCAATCATGCATGATCTCAAAGCCGTTGTTGTCCTTATAAAATACATGGTTAGCCATCATGGTAGCTTGTTCAGCCAGCTCTGCATCACCTTCATTAACAGGTTCAAAGACGACTGCGTTATTAGATTGTGTAAACACTTTAATAATTTGGGGCAATGCCCCGTCTACAACTTCAGCAACTTCACCCGTTACTATTTGTGATCTTCCCTCTACTTCGTTTCCGTAGGGTTCACGCAAATAAAAAGCAAGAGCTGTCTGTCTATCTATTGAAGTTTCAGTTTCAATAAACCCAATACTGTCATCAATATGAGACTCAACGAGGTTGAGCATTTCTATACTATCTTCTGAATTTATTTTTTTGTATGCCATTTATACTATCCATTGGTTGTTTTGTTTTAATGGTTGATCCCAAGAAGAATCATCATTACTCATTCCATCTACAGCAGCACAAGTATATCGCCACGCATCAGCACCATGAGAATAATTATCATGCAATGGAGCTTGTGGCTCTTGTGTTGTTTGATTGATGCTTCTTCTGTAATTCTTTAAACACTCTATTAATCTTTTTGTTTTGTGTTGATCAAAATAGGCTCTATCAAATGTCATCCTTGCTACCTTGATACCAGTCTCTATATTTGCTTTAGGTATTACTTCTGTTTGCCATCCAAGCCTTTGCATAATTTCTTCAGCAGAAGTTCCATACTTAAAGTCTTTGTTCCTAGCATCATGAGGTAAATACATTGTCCCCCAGTTATGTCCTAGCTGCTTCAGCTGATCAGAATAACTATCTAAAGTTCTGTGGTCATCTTCTATGTAATCTATAATCCGTATCTCGGATAAATTTCTTTGGCATAAGATAATTGCCATAGAGTCATTCCATCCTAAATCCATAACAACGTGAGTCTTTAGTAATACATCTGGATGTACATTAGTAATCCTTCCAGACTCTTGTGCCTGTCTTATCTCATTATGATAGATAGCCCCATCAGCAGCGGCTTTAGTATCACCTTCCCAGATGTTTGAATAATCTTCTGCGTTGTGATTTTTGCATCGTGCTCTTTCTATCTCTAACACCTTTGGAAAAAAAGGATTGTCAGTATAATTAATCTTTTCTATTCTGGCGTTGCTTGGTTTGTTAATAATAAAACGCTTATAGGTATCATCTGTGTCCATGTAAGGATTAAATGTTACCCAGATCTCACTGTCAGGTTTCCTGATTGTCGGTATTAAGATGTCCCATGATCTCTTGCTTATGTTCTGTGCTTCTTCACACCAGACTATATCAACTCCCTCAAAGGATTTAATACTTTCAACTGTATTGGTAGCAAGTCCTGCAAAGTTAAATTCAGTGCCGTTCTTACCTCGTATAGTGTTCTCTACAACTTCGTAAAACTCTCCTAGACCTAACGCTTGTATCTGATCTTTAAGCAGCGTATGCACCGATTGCTTAATAGACTTCTGTATTTCTCTTGTACATAAAACTCTTAAAGGTTTTTCTGTGCCCATCATTAGTAAAGCTCTTGCATAGCTCCAAGACTTACCTGACCCCCTCCCTCCATAAGCTACCTTATATCGGTGTGGTTCAAATAAAAACTTTAGCTTACTCGGAAACTTTTGGGTCGGCTGCATCAACAAATTCTATTTTAAGGTTAGACTGTAGTGATCCATCACTAGATGTTATGTCTGTCTGGCTTTGAACCTTTCCTTCTGCTCTATCCATGACCTCTCGGATTGCAGCAACATCTCCCTCTTTAGCTTTAGTAAGTAAAGCCATAATAACTTTGTTAGCTTCCTCACCATCATCTTGCATGAGTCTACGTTTAAGTGTGTTATTTAATACTCTAGACTTTCTAGCTCCGTTCTTATTGCCTTTGTTAACAACGGCTGCTTTAGCTCTATCTTTATCTGTAAACATTAGATAAACCTCTTAGTAAGTCTTTGATTTTAAATATATAGTATTCCATTGATATGCAACTCCGTTATGGGTCATTGCTCCTTAAAAGTTTTTAAGATAGTTAAACATTATCCTTTTATTGTAGTCATCTTTCATGGCTTCTGCTGTTACATCACCGCCAAACATATTACCTAATAAGCCTTCTATAGAGTAAGTAGTGTTATGTGGGTCTTTGACAATGTTAGCATTAATATTGTTATTATTGTAGCCTAGTCTTTTTATAAGTTCGTCATCAGCTGTTTTAGTTATGCCGCCAGAAAAGTTACCAACATTTGCATTTGCAGATTTTTGATACTCATCCATTAAAGCATTTATATTAAGATTGCCACTACCCATTTCAAGACCAACTCTTGGGTTTATTGTATTCTGTTCGTTCATTGGTTGATATGATCCACCGACCATAGCATCTAAATAACTGTTATCTAAATTAGTTCTGTTTGTAAAATTAGCACTTGCTGTTGGGTTTTGTGTATTTGCACCTAATTCTAGCTCACCGCTATTTGGGTACATATCGTAAATGTTTATTTTTTTATATCTATCAGCCACTATGCTTTTACTTTCTTTATTAACTTACACACAATCTGAGTTAGCTTCAAACCAGCGACGTAATTCTTCCATCCTTTCTTCTGTTGTTTTTTTCTCATTGGTTTTTTCATTGGTTTCATTACACATTTTCCATTTGTTCACATTTTTGTATGCGTAAACATCCTAGATCAATAATGAAATAGTCAAAATGTTTTTTGTTTTTAGAGTCATCTATTTTTATATCTTCATACCATTCAAAACCAAAATGACATCCTACAATCCAGTGCCATGACCACATAGTAATTTTCCTGTAAAAGATAAAAAAAATGCCACCCGTTAAGATGGCATTTACAAAGGAGTGTTGGAAAGTTCTGGACGAACTAATCCCAACTCTCTGATTATAACAAAATTTCTTCTAGTAGACAAGCCACCAATCCTACTAGACCGATAGCTGCAAATAAATCAAATAATTCCATGACATTCTCCTTTATTGTTTGTGCCTTAATTATCCGCCTTTTAATTAAATAAGCAATGTATTTGCAGATTAACCACAACTTTATTGATTTCTTTTACTTATCACGAAAGATCAACTATCTTGGAGGTATATCTGCCATTCTTTTCTTTCTTCCACCCCTCTACTAAAATTGTCCACCCTGCATCTCGTAGGAAGGGCAAGGCAGGACTTTCTGTAATTTTCTTTACCCTAGCCCCAATGTTGCTATAACTTGTCACCTGAATAGCTATGGTGTCACCTTTGTGTATTGCAAGGATGTCAATTATGCCAAACAAGTCATGGCGAGTTTTAGAAAAAAAATTATAGTGTTCAGTCACAGAATGTAAATCGTAGTTCTGTTTTCTTAGCCTTGCTAAAGTTCTCTGGGTAGGGCTAGTCTTTGCCATTGTCTTTCCCCATTATGTTTCCATAATCATCTTCTTCCATATTGCTCCAATCATTCAAAGCTGATGTAATAGCCTTATCTATTTTTTCAAACCTTTCTTCATTGGGATGACCACTAAATATTCTGTTCCAATTTTCTTCTAACTCTTTGTCTGTTATATCTTGCTTTCTTTTTCCACTACCTTTACTCATATACAGTTCCTCCTAGCCTTACAAACATCCTTAAATGACTGATACCTGAACGATCCGTTAGACATATCAATATTTTTTATTGGTGTGCCTTCTGGGAGCAATGCGTATTCTTTAGGTATACATCTAAAGCCATCATACTTTTCATTCTCATATAAAAAATAGAATACTTGAGCAACTTCACAGCTTTTAAAGCTTCCAGAATACTTCTCATCAAGACTTGTATTGTATACCAATAAAACAAATGCAAATTCAATCATAATTATTCCTCCAGTTTATCTAGTACCCATTCTAAAAGTTCTGCTTCAGTTCCATACTTCTCTTGCCAAGTCTTTGGTGCATGATGAAATCCATCCTGACCCTGATGATGTTCCCAGCAAAGTGGCAGCACCATGTAGTGACTATTCTTTTGCCCTGCACCCATACCTTGTCGTATATGGTGGCAGTTAGCAGGTGGTGCATCATCAATTTCATAATGTTTCCTGCAAACTACACAACCAAAATTGCTTATTCTATTAAGCCAATTTTTTTCGTCTTTAGTCTTTGATTTTTTTTTCATCTGTTAATAAAGAACATTCTATTAGCCATGTAAGCACCACAAGGTGTTCCGTAATAACCTAAATTATAAAGTTTGTAATTAGTCCCTTTGTAAGCCATGTAAGGTCTAACTTTATTAATAGCTTTGCAATAGCTATACCCTCTAGAATTACTTCTTCTTTGTTGATTTTGTTTAGCAGTTACTAGCTGTAAATTTTCAATCCGATTATCATCTTTAACTTCATTGATGTGGTCTATCTGTAATCCATCAGGTATTGCACCATTAAACATTTCCCAAATAATTCTATGAGCCATAATTTGTTTTCCATTAATACCAACTCTTATATAACCATCTTGGTTTCTATAATTACATAAATCACCAACCTTAATACTTTTATTAGTTGAAATTTTCCAAAACAATTTACCATCTTTATACTCAAAATATTTATTCAATTCTTTCATCCTTTAATAAAAATCCATAAGACGAAGCAAACTCTTTAACTTTTTCTAGGTACTTGTTAAATTGTTTTACATTTAATTTAGTTGTACTACCTATGGTCAAAACTTTCAAGTTTTTTATCTGCTTTTCTTCTGATAGTAATTTATACAGCAGAACCTGATGCATTTCATTTTTAGATTGTACACCAAAATAATCTGCAAGTTCAGCCACCAGTTTCCAATAGTAAGCGTTAGCATCTAATGATCTTGTAGACTTGTAAGGCTTAACTGTTACTGACCACAATTGATCTTGGTCTAATTCTTTTAACTTACTAACTAACCCATCTAGATTATTTTTGTTAAGTGTAAAGTTCATATAACACCTGTCATTTTTCTAATTAAACCCTGAAGCTTTTCTGACATCTCCTTTCTTTTTTCTGGACTCATAGGCTTAAAGGTTAGTTTGTTCGGCACTTGATGTTCTAGCTTCTTTTGTCTGCATAACAAAATAATGTCATGAGGTGTTGGAGCTTTACTGCTGCTAGTAGTCCAGCTATCAAATGCTTTACTTACTACGTTAATGTCATAGGTGTTAACTTTCATCCACCAGACCCTTAACAGGTTTTGATCTGCATGAGGTCTGTTGTAAATGTCAAACACTGTGTCCAGCATTTCCTTGAATGTTTTCTTATCTTCGTTGTTCAAAATATAACCTCCTCTGTAGGTTCATCAAGCCATCTTTTTTGGTTTATGTAGGTAGTAGGGTTAGGGATGTAAGTACCATCTTCTTTAAACCATTGCTTACTGCCCTTCTGCCAATTTAAAGTCTTTAAAATAGTTTCTAAATCAGGTTGATGTTTTTGCCATGCTTCCTCTGCTTTACCTTTACCAACTTTTTTAGGATAAGAGTTCCAAAATGTTTCAAAATCATTTTCTATTTTGGTAACCACTTTTGTCCGAGAATCGGACAAGGGTTTTGACTTTATTGGTTTATGGTTCTTGGTTATTGGTTCTTGGTTCTTGGTTCTTGGTTCTTGGTTAGCTAGGGGTTGGGTTAGGATTGGGTTAGGGTTGGGTTTTCTCCTACCACCTTTCTTTCCGTTTTCCCTTGCAGTATCAGCCCTTAACTTGTATTGAGCTATTTCTTCATCACAGCGTTTGTGTGTATAACCTTTATCAGTTTTAATAAAAAACTTACTTAAAATTAAACATACTGCTGTTTTTTCATTATCAGATCTAGCCCCAATGCTCCAACATACATCTAAATGATCTAGCGGAAAAGGTTCTTCATTTAAGACGTAATGATCAATCAAAGTCATATAAACACCATGCTCTAGTAATGACAAATTCATAGTGTCTCTACGATAATCACCAATATTTTTAGGGTAGTAGTGCATTGCTAATCCCCCCTTTCTTCTAAAACATCATTTCTAAACTGTTCTAGCCTGTTAATAAATAAAGTTAAATTATCTTCATGTATATACAAACTTCTATCTTCATCACCAAACGGATCTTTTTCTGTTATGACATAATGATTGTCAAAATAATCAATACAAATAATCTCTTGATTACCCACTAAATTTTTTTTCGTTGTCATTGTTACTCTCCTTTGAGTTCTAGTAATTCGTCTTGTTTCTTTTTTTCCCATTCCAACTCTGTAAGCTTGGGTTCTAGTTTATAAATTCCTAGTTTGGCTTCTAATACAATTGATCTAACTTTTGGTAATTCTTCATCTGGTTTCTTTTTGTATTGGTAAACCATTTGGTGGGTACATTCTAATGCATCTGCTAATTGTTTAGCATCGTTGTTACATAATTTCATTGCTTCGTTATAAGTCATGTTATTTTCCTTTGTGAGCTAAACAAAATTTAACTCCCTTGTTAATTAATAAATAAAATACATACATCCATACTAAAATAGATATAGCTCCCAATATTGCGAGAGCTATTCCTAACACTATGCTAAAAAGGAACATCTGATTCTAACTCATCAAAACTTTGAGCCTGTTTAGGACTAGAGCCTTGTTTAGATTCACCCTGATAAAATACTTTGGTGTTACCTAAAATAACTCCACGAGTCCCTGCTTCTCTTTCCTCTTGTGTGGTTGATTGTGTCACCATACCATTATTGTCATACTGATCTTTTGTATCTATATCTACAAAAGCTGTAATGTTTAGGTATGTACCTTTTTTGCCTTTGACAAGCTTTTCTTTGTCAATTTTGGTTACGTCAATACTTGCACTAATTCCTACTACTGCCATTTTATTTCTCCTTATTAAAATTAAATACTGGTTTCCTCTTATAGCGAGGTGGTTCTTTATCGTCTGCTACATAAGCCAAAAACTCTTGAGCTTTTGGTATATACCAGTCAATAAATTCTTGATCGTATTGCACCAACTCCGTATGTAATTCCTCTGGAGTCCATACAACAAAATGTGCTGCAACTGCATCACTTACTAACATCTGAATCTGCATCTGTACATAATACCTGTCTGGAATAGTCGGGTATATTTTTTGAGTGAACGGGCATTTTATTTCTACTGGTATGCCATTTAAAAAAGCATCTGCACTTGCACCAAGAGGTAACTCTGGATGAACAATTAACTTATTGCCATTCTCACAGATGTCATTCATATGTTTTTCAAAAGCTCTCAATGCTGTCTCTTCATTAGCTAAACCATAGGCTGTCATTAGATTGCCTTCAAAAGGTTTTTCTCTAAACGTCTTTTCCTTCCAAAGCTTTTGCCTTTCATAAACCGCACCCCATGCTTGAGATGCAGTTATGATGTTATGCCTACGATTATCTTTAAGATGTTCGTTTGAGCTCATTAGCAAAGTCCCTTAATTCAGATTGTTGGATGTCTGGTAGTTCAAAAAATGCTTGTTTAAGTGCCCCAGCTTCATGTGCTTCTTCTAAAGTTTCTTTTGCTTTCTTTAGTTCAGCTTGTGTAGATGGTTTATTAACGGCACTGTTGTCTTTACTGTCTGCATCTTTAGTGTCGTCTAATAGAAGCATATTTCCTAATGCATATTTCTTTGCATAGGAACTACTGCTGCCAAATGACTGAGCTATATCCATCCCCTTGCGAGTTGGATTAATACCAGCCTGTGCTTTAACGCTGATGTGATTTTCTGCTATCTGAAAAACTGCTGTAGCTTCAACGTACATATAACCACCAACTTCTTTAACTTCATCAGTAATTAATAACAATGCATTGTATTTGGCTAATAAAGGTTTAACAGCTTCTAAAATATCTTCAGCACTTCGGTAGTTGTAATTACCAAATTTATTTAACTGACCTTTTGGTGCTTTGAGTTCTTGCTGGATTGCCATTAGTTCTTTCATTTAAATCTCCTTTGTTTGTGATGCCATAACTAATTCTTGGTAGGCATCAGGGTTAAGTTGCTTGATTAAACCTAGAACTGAATGAGCTCCAGAGTCTAATACAATTTCTGCAAAATTACTAATTGCAAAATGTTGGTTAGCTTCTTCCATTATTTTTTGTTGCATTATAGAATCTCCTTTGTTATTAATATCTTTCATCCCAAACTCCAGTTTCTTTATCGTAGATCCAGTTGTCAGGATTATCTTCATACTCACGAGCTTCTTCTTCTGCATCTCGTCTTTCTTGTGCTGCATTAATTGCATCTTCTGCAATCCCATTCCAATCAACTCTGCCTAGATATTCAGCAATTTGATATGAATTAAGTTGATCTTCAACCTCATCAAACCAAGCATCTTTCAATGCATCTACAGGTGTGTACTTTGCATTTTCAGCATCTGTTTGGTAGGTATAGTCATCTGCTATTTCAGCTACGATGTCTAGTCCGATTAGTTTAGCGATTGATTTTTTATCTGTTAGTATCATTTTTAAATCTCCTTTGTTGTTATGTATCTATTATACATAAGTGCAAACGTATTGCAAATATATTTGACAAATAATTAAAATAATATAATATGTTTTTTATAGCGTTATTTCACGCTAACAAAGGAGTTATTATGAGAGTTGTATTTTATGGATTTATTGCAGGAATGATTTTGTTTAA
>OJIR01000670.1_pt1 | contig 10326 bp, 9 predicted proteins | sample 1595711 | NCBI WGS metagenome assembly OJIR01 (sample SAMN05416846, study PRJEB24817) | seawater metagenome | isolation source: Sea water | place: Canada:Atlantic | collected 2013-07
TTGCTGAATACCTCTCTGTTAATCTAGGTAAACGTCTGTTATATCCCTTACTCATGGTCGGTGGATCATCTGTGCTTTATTGGCATTACACTGAGAGCATTGGTGCGGGGGATTTACGTTTTTACATTCTAGTTCAGTTTCTGCCCCTAATTGCCATACCGTTAATTTTGCTATTTATGAAGCCAACATTTACGTATGGAAATAGCTATTGGTGGTTGTTAGGAACTTATATAATTGCCAAAGTATTTGAACATTTTGATCAGTTTATTTTTGAAGTCTTAACAGCGATAAGCGGACATACGTTAAAACATTTCATTGCGGCATTAGGCATGTTGTTACTATTAAATGGCTACAATAAGCGACAGAAGATGGCAGTTAAAAACTGATGGAAAAGCTAAAATATCCCCCTAACGTAGCTGAAAATGATTGTGTGATCCTATTTGACGGTGTCTGCAAACTTTGTAATGTCTGGACTCAATTTATCGTTAAGGTTGATACACAGCAGCGCTTTAAGCTATGCAGCGTGCAATCACCAGAAGGGCAGATCATATTAACCCACTTTAAAATGCCCACTGACCATTTTGATACCATGTTATATGTTGAAGGTAACCAAGTTTTTGATAAGAGTGACGCATTCTTAAATGTAGTGAAACAACTTGGGCTGCCATGGCGCTTATTTTACCTATTCAAAATACTGCCTAAGGGCATAAGAAATTGGCTTTATGATCGTATTGCCCTGAATAGGTATTATTTGTTTGGTAAATACGATACCTGCATGTTACCAAGTGAAGAAAATGAAAATAGGTTTCTTAAAAGTGATGTTGGAGAGTAGCAAGTTAACTTGTTCATTAGCCTCTAATTCAAATCCATGTAAGATTGTTGTTCTCGTTTTAAGAGATCAATAAATTTTCTAACTTTAGGTATATTAATAATATCTCTGTGAACAAGAATCCAAGTATTGACTTCCCAATGTTTGCCAATGTCCAATGCATGTAATTGATTGTTAGTTTGGACAGTCTCCTTTGTCGAAACGCCAATCCCTGCGCCTGTTTGCAGAGCGTAATTCAGAATCTGTTGTGAGCTACTTGTAAGCGATATATTTTCTTGTAAGACATGATCATGTATCCACTCATTCCAAGGGATATGAGCTAGCCTTTCCGAGTTAGCGACAAACTTGTGTTTATTTAAGTTTTCCTTTGTAGGAAGCCCATGCATATCTACATACTTCTGGTGAGCACATAGCACCAAGGCTATTTTTGCAAAAGGAATAACAATATTATCTAAGGTGGTAGGTTTCTCGCCAGTGCGTATTGCCAGATCAGCCTCTCCATATTCAAGATCATATTTCCTTATATCACCTATAATTTCAAACTTAACTTGTGGATAAAGGGATTGGTATTTTGTTATTGCTGGAAATATCAATAGCGCTAGTTCATTAACGCAAGTGACTTTGATAACACCTTCTAAAACATCTTCCTTATTTTTGGCTTTATTGGCAAATTGAGTCAATTGAACATCCGTTATTTCACCGAGTCGCATAACCTCTAAACCTGCTTCTGTTGGAATATATCCTTTATCGTTTCTTTGAAATAATTTAACGCCTAAACTCTCTTCCAGTACATCAATTTGACGCATCACTGTGGAGCGATGTATCGCCAAGTCTTTTGCTGTCGCACTTAGTGTTCCATATTTTGCCAGCTTATAAGCCGTCTTAAACTCTGTCCATCTATCCATATAAACACCTGTTGCATATTTGCACGTATATGTATCATATTTGCTCATTCTAATTAATATAGCAACGATTTAATATGTATCTATTATTTGATTAAAAGCAGGAATGGTTATGAAAACTCAGGTACTTATTATTGGAGGCGGTTTTGCAGGGGTAGCAACAGCACAAAAACTTGAAAAGCAGGGCATTAAAACGATCCTTGTTGATAGAAAAGATTACTTCGAGGTAACTTATGCCGTATTGAGAGACGTTGCAGCACCAGAAAAAAACAATGGAAAATCGCGTCAATACTATAAAGATATTTTGAAAGGTATTTTTATACAAAGTGGCGTTAGAGAATTAAAACAAACCAAAGCTTTGTTGGATAATGGCAACACGGTAGAGTTTGATAAAGTTGTTATTGCATCTGGATCTAGATACCCGAGTTTACCACTTGCGAAATCCCTAGAGGCAGCAGAGTTAATAGCCCGTGATGAAGAACTTAAAAGTCATAACCACAAATTACGGTCAGCTGCTCATGTGTTAATCATTGGTGGTGGCGTAGTTGGTGTTGAGCTCGCTGGAGAAGTCGCGTATGCCATGCCGAAAGCAAAAGTGACACTTGCTCACAACACCAGTACTTTACTCGATGGTTTTAAAGAAAAAGCGCAAATGAAGGCGTTAAAACAGTTAACTGATTTAGGTGTTAGTGTTGAATTTAATACCCTCTATAAAGAAATTAATAACACATATACAGATGAAAATTCTGGTCAATCGATTAGTCCTGATGTTGCCTATGTAGCCATTGGAACAAGACCAAATAACGAATTTTTGCAGGAAAATTTTTCCCACATTCTTAATGCGAAAGGTTTAGTCGAAGTTGATAGTAATCTTGCGGTTATAGGCCAACAGAATTTTTATGCCATTGGGGATATTGCTGATGTTGGCGAGGCAAAATTAGGCTACTTAGCGCTAGAGCAAGGTAAATACCTTGGTAAAGCACTGGTAAAAACGTTTAAAGGTAAATCGACTAAGGCCTATAAACGAAATCCATTTATGGCCTTAGTACCGACAGGACAAAAAACCGGAGTCGTGCAGCTGCCGTTTATGGTGTCAACATGGAAAGGACTAGTAAACATGAAACAAAAAGACTTGTTCATCAGCAAAACCTACAATGAATTCGCTAAATAACATCCTTGTTATTAAATTATTTGGTCGTCAATGAAATAGAGAAAGCATCACAATGAAATTATTCAAATCAATAATATCTTCAGTATCTCACTCAATGGGCCCCTTTTCCGTGAATAGGGTTATGCCTCAGCAAGAGATAACACCTGTTGGTGCTTTTGTATTTCTAGATCATTTTGATATTAGTGCGACACCTGAGCAGATACCCAAGCCTGATGGCAAACTTGCTCATCCACACAGAGGAATTGCAACGCTAACATATTTGCTAAAAGGTGAAGTTACTCACTTAGATAGTTATGGGCATAAAGGAACTGTTGATTCAGGAGGTGTTCAATGGATGAAAGCAGGCAACGGCATAGTTCATGATGAATGGGCTAAACCTATCAATAATAAATTAATTGGATTGCAATTTTGGTTGAATCTTAATGCTAAAGGAAAATCTGAAAGTCCCGCATACAAAGCCTTATCAAATGAACAATTGCCTGTAGTTAACATTGGAAAGTTAGGCAGTACGTTAAAGGTTATTATTGGAAAATATAAAAATTATAGATCTGATATACCTGTAGAATCAAGACAGTTATTATTTCATCTCAGCTTAAAATCGGGTGATGAAATTCAACTACCTCTAAATAAAAGCGATCAATATGCAACATTTCTGGCTAGTGGTTTAATAGAAGTTACAGGCGAAGAGCTACAACCTTCACAGCAAGGTTTTCTCAGAAATGGCATTAAAAAAACTTCAATTTTAGCAAAAGAAAATAGCGAGTTATTTATCTTTGGCGGTGAAAAATACGAAGAGCCCATTGTATCAGGAGGACCATTTGTGATGAACAGTGAAGAGGAAATGGCAACAGCGTACAAAGAATTCCAACTAGGTAAATATCGAACAATAGACTATAGCAAAATTTAGTAGTCAAATTTAATATTTTGACTATACAGTACTAATTATAAAGACTACTTTTTCGTGAAGAGCTTAAAGTATCAATATCCGCTTTAGTATCTAAGTGAACATAAACTTACCTAATTTTGAGAGCTGATTTAGGTCAGCAATGTTGTAAAAAGTGACGATTAAAGAAAATCCCTCAAACGTCGCAGTTTTTAGCACCAATAAATATTGGTGCTAATGTTCTCTTGGTGCGCAAAGAAGAAGTAAGGTTTTGAAATTTTGTCGAGGTCAACTGAACATCAGTTAGTTGACCTAAAAAATTCGACAGCAGAATTGAAAATTATTGAGAAATCGGACGTTTCCAAAGTTGGTTTTGAGGTTTGATGGTTTGTATTAATAGACATAGAGAGACTAAAGCCACACCTATCCAACCAATGACTTTAAATCTTTCACCAATAATGAAAACAGCCAAAATAGTTGCAACTAATGGCTCAATTAGGGTTATTAATGTCGCTTTACTTGCATCTATATAATTCAAGCCAAAACCAAATAGTAAGTATCCTAAAAACATTGGAATTATTGCCATATACAAAGATACCAAAGCATTAGTTGAGCTTGAAAATAAGTTATCACCCGTAAACCATAATGAAGGGAGTAACAATAGTGCTGCACAACCGAATAGCCCTGACATGGACGATTTTGAATGAACGCCACTTTCAATTAAACGCCTTGTTGCCCATGAATAACCTGCATAAGTTAATCCAGCAATACAACCCAAAAGAATACCTAAACTCTGTTGATTAATACTGTAAGCAGTATTACCGCTCTGGTCTCTACCTAAAGTTAACAGCGCAATACCTATAGCTCCAATGACAAAGCTCAATATCCATTGTAACGATATATTTTTTTTACTAATAAGACGTTCAAGGATTGCGGCAAAAAAAGGTGCTGTAGCGATAGAAACCACAGTGCCAATGGCAACACCCGAAAAACGCATTGAGGTATAAAATGCTAAAGGATAAATAGCAACGGATGCTGCCCCTAAAAGTAATACACGAGGTTGTTCTAGCATGAGCTTATAATCTATAAATAGCTTTTTTCGAGCTGTAACTACAAGTAATACTCCGCCTATACCCATAGAAAATGCACCTATTGCCAAAGAGCTTACATCAGGTGAATAGGTTGCCGCAGTGCCAGTTGTTCCCCACAAAAAGCTGGCAATTACAATAGCAATAACACCTTTAAAGTTGTCGTGATGATTTTCCATAATGAAACCTGTATATGATTACTTCAATACGGAAATAGTATGCTAATTATGAAAGGTGTTTTTAACAATTAAGACGCAATCGTTAACAATTCAGACTACGTTTACTTTTTGAACTTAGTAGGTGATAGACCAAAGTATTGTGAAAACTTTCGGCTAAAAGCTGACGGTTCTTTATAGCCTACTTTTTCACCAATAATTGGTAGTGGGTAATCTGTATGTGTAAGTAAAGCTTGCGCTTTTTCCATTCGAAGTTTTGTTACGTACTTCATGACAGTCATACCTGTCTGTTGTTTAAAGAGCTTTTTAAACTGTGTATCACTTAGGAAAGCAGACTCAGCCAAGCGTTTGATTTGAAGTTGCTCAGCAATATTTTTCTCTATGAAGGATATTGCTGTACCAATGCGATTGTCTACCTTTGGCAATAAAGGTTGCTCTGCAAGCAGTAAACTAAACATTTCCATCATAGCCTGTTCTAATTGAGCATTAACTTTGTTTTCTAGTTGGTTTTCGATAAAAGTTAAGTAACTTCTAAGAGATGCATTAATCGCAAAAACAATACAGTGAGAAGATGAGATATTTAGGGGTAGGTTTTCCATATCAGCGACTACAAATCTAGCTTCAGTATCAGCAGTGAACAAGTGCTCTTCGTTGGCTTTAACTACAACACATTCACTCGGTGCAACTTTACCATTGAAATTACCAACACATATATTTATGACACCACGTAAAGGTAAAACCAATTGATTAAAGTGATGTGAGTGACGAGCTGGTTTTGTACCATAGGAACGAATGGATAATAGATTTTTCATAATAATAGAAAGTGTATGGCCTTACTTCATTCTGATTCTAGTTATACATATTAGGGCAATGGATAATAAAGTGAAGTGTTAGTTTTTATTGATTCTTTAATTTAAAGTATCTATGACTGCTGTGGTCGCTTTGTTCACATTCAGGCTTAACTGGTTATAGGCAAAAAGTAATCATCTAAAAACTCATGTTTTTATCTATGAGGAACGACCGCTATCTAGATGCGATTAACGTCATGTGGTTGTTCAGTCATGTCCGCTGTAGATCGAAACCCACCAAAAGTAACTAAATAAATTCTCAAATGCTAACGTCAGGAGTGTGGCATAAGTGACGGTTAAACCAAATCCCCTAGTTATCGGTTTATTTTTTGGCACTAATAAATATTAGTGCCAATATTCCCTTGGTACGCATTGCTGACGTTAGCTACCAGTTGTTCTTTAGGTTAAATAATAGCCAAAAGCTGACGTTAGCTTTTGAATTACTAACAGAAGTTCCAAGCCTAAAGCCGTCATTACGCTTTGTATAAATCAATGGCATATTTAGGATAATTTCAACTGAAACACAATGTTTTTATTCGTCGTTTTTGGAAAGTTAATTAACTTCTGGCTTGCTTGTGCAGAAATTTAAAAATCTGTCCTAAAAGTTTACGATGAATTTGTTTTCGGTTAACCCCTTCTCGATCTTTACACAAAGATACCCCTCTCGCTTTATGTTGATGTTCACATTCACCTAGGTAAACAAAGTGACCTTCATTTTGATCCAATGTCACAAGTTCTGCATTTGGCATATATGAGGCGTAATACTTCGCGTGGTGCTCAAAAGGAAGAAAGTCGTTATTCTTGGAACCTACAATCAGAGCTGGGGTAGCCGCGTTTTTTAGACTATCAATCGTGGCTGCTGGGCCTAATGCAGGATCCAACATGATGACGCGAGAAATTCGTTTGTCTTGGCCGAACAATGCCTTTTTATTTTGTGGTAATTGCGTTTGGGTTAACCCTTTTGGGGCATACGTGCACCCTAGATCATCTTTGGATTTGTCAGAGCTACAATACTGATTCATTTGCTGGAAGTTCATGCCGACTCCTGCAAGGGCAGCTGCCGTTTGCCCACCAGAAGAATGTCCGATAATTACGATATTAAGGGCTTGGTCTTTATCAAACGTTGGTAAAACTTTATCAATCGAGTCAATGACATATGAAGTATCTTCGGTACGTTGCCAAAAACGTGTAACCGCTGATGGATCGATATTGCTTTGTCCGTACCGCCAAGATTCACCAAAGTGATTCATTCCAATTACTGTCCAACCATTTGCTGCCAATGGATAAGCTATCCAGCTATAATCAAGCGCTGAGCCCATCGCACCGTGTGACAAAATAACAATGTTTTTTGGCTGATTATTGTCCTTTGATTGCTCACCATCTTTGTACCAAAGATCTAACTTAATTGGACGCTGAGCCACCTTGTTATTAATATCAATGAGAGTTTTTGTAATTTTGGGTTGTGCGTTTTCTTGGGAAGGTGGCTGAACATTTGCCATCGCTTTGAGGCTTACAACACTTGCAATAAACCCGACAATAAGTATTTTACATAGCGACGCTAACGATTTATTTATTTTTCTCATTTGATAACTCTTCCTTAATTGTGACGATAAGGAGATTTTTGCCCATCCATTAAATATTTGCTGTGCAGAAAGTGCGAAACCTTCTTTTTTATTGATTTGTCTAACTATCTAACAAAGCAACATAAATGTGGGTGATTAAATCCTGTGGAGGCGTGAGTGTTACATCATTTACATAATGTTGTACTAACGCAGAATCTCTTAATTGATAATGATGTATGCTGAACCAGCTGGCATAAATATTCAATATGGTTTGCCACATAGTGTGGTATGGGCCTTTATGTTCAAAACGTACCCACAAACCTTCAGGCATAACATAAGGAACTAATTTTTCGCTTTTTTTATCTGGAAAGTTTGTTCCTTCGTACTCTGAAATACCTGCAAAAAACCGGCTTTGTGACTGTTCTATACGCCATGGATTGTCAATTGATATACCAATTAATTGGTGACGCTCAAAATCAAAACCGTCAATGAGGTGCAGCTCCTGTGCGATTTCCTGATAGAGCTGTTGAGCAATTGCAAAATATGATTGATTTTCAAATCCCTGACCATACAAACCCATGATGGTTTTTTCGGGCAGGGTGAGTAACTCTCCTTCTATGTCATGCCGTTTGGGCTGTTTGATCAGTTTTGCTAACGCAAATTGCGGTGTTTTATTGCGTTTTACTTGATTAGGTTCGATATCAAATAGCCGATGAAAGGCGCGGCTAAAAGAGGCATGCGATTCATAACCAACTTGAACGGCCACTTCTAATACTGAGTAAGAATGATCTTGATTGGCCAAAACACTGTAGGCATATTCAAGACGTCTACGTTGAATAAACTCACCAAGGTTCATTCCTGTATGGGCGAAAAATAGGCGGTTTATGTGATACTTTGAGATGGAAAATTTGTCTGACAAGTCAGTGATAGACAACGGCTCATCAAAATGTTCATAAACATACTGCGCAACCCGATTAATTGTTTGATTGTACTTATTTACCATATTCCTTTTCTTGTTGCCATTTTTCCCTAACCAGCAATGATTATCACACTCCTAAGCTTAGGGTTCAAGGGTAACTTGTTGTTTATTTGAACGTTTTGGTCAGGAAACTTCGATTTGTAAACCATCACTGTAAAGCTGTTTAAGTGCCTAATCTACCGAACTACGTTAAACCGTAAAGAGCACAAATAACTCTTTCGTGAGTAAGAAATACCAATGCTACAGCAAGGTGACTTAGTTGCCTATCAACATAAGTGAGCCCCATATCCTGTATATTAAAAACAAGGTAAAAATTAATTTATGTTAATGACCTCTTTGTCGGATCACTTGCCGTTAAGTAAGCCAAGTTAATGTCCGCTATCGTATCAAAGTGAACATAAAACAGGGTGACTCTAATCGTTTATTTAGGTCAGTAAAGTGGCATTTTCTGTCATGTATTCATCGTGCGCATTGTTGACGTGAGAGTTTGCTTTACTAACGGCAGGTCCAAAACTTAAAGCAGTCGTTAGCATTAATGATTCCCTTATGACTTCTGATCCGACATTACTGTCATTCGTTCTAACTCGTTTTTGGACCAAGGTGAATTATCAATGGCCATTTTTTAGTACCAATAAGATACTCACAAGTTATTCAACGTGAATTCTGCCACTTTGGTCTTGTTTGTACTACGACCATGTTGACCTTAATCATGTGGACGTAATATTAATAGGTGTTATTAGAGCCAGAAGTTTAGCATTCTACTAAATATAAAATAAGGATCATAATATGAAACATATTGGTATTTTAATTACTTTGCTGTTTTCTATTCTAGCTTGCAGTAGCAAGAGTTATAGTCAGGATCAGTTTCCCATTCCAGATGGCCCCTATCTCGGTCAAACGACACCCGGCTCAACACCTGAGATTTTTGCACCTGGTATTGTTAATAGAGAAGAATCTACCGATCTTGAGGGCATGTTCGGATCGGACATGAATACCTTTTACTTCGTTAGAGAAGGTGAAGAATATAGCGGCGTAGTTAAAATTGGGGAATTTAAAGGGGAGGAAGTTTCCTATGGGCTGGCAGTCATTGAATATAAAAATAATAAATGGCAGCACTCTGTTGTCTCGAAGGCAGCGAGCGAACCATCTATCTCTCCCGATGGAAATACCATTTTGTTCAAAAATGGATATATAGAACGCACAAGCGACGGTTGGTCAGAGATGAAGAGTCTTGGTGAACCTTTCGCAAGTATCAGCATTATGCGGTCTGCTATTTCCTCGAATGGAACCATGTATTTTGATACCTATACCAAGAAGTTAGATATGCCTCTGCGCTATTCACGTTTGGTTGACGGTAAATATGAGACGCCGAAATCTCTAGGCCCTCAGTTTGGCATCGGCAGATATAACGCTCACCCATACATTGCGCCTGATGAAAGCTATATTGTTTTTGATAGCGTAAGAGATGCCGGGCAAGGTTCATCTGATCTATACATCAGCTTTCGCAAGGCTGATGGCGAATGGGGTCCTGCCATTAATTTTGGGGACAAGATAAATACCGGTGCCTCTGAAAAAAATCCAAGTGTATCACCCGATGGCAAGTTTCTTTTCTTTGATCGTCGGATAAAACGCGGAAACGCAGATGTGACTATCTACTGGGTGGATGCTCAGATTATTGAGACACTCCGACCCAAATAATAAACCATATATCAAGCTACTCCAGCGGAGCAAGACACACTTCGCCCCATTGCCCGCTGAGTAGAGCGTTATCGATAAAAAATCTAATATAACTTGTCCAAGTAGCAGTAAAAGAAAATATCTCCATCGTGGAAACCACCGACTTTATCGATTGTACTATTATGCTTGGGCCTATTTTCTAAATTTTCAG
>OJIR01000672.1_pt1 | contig 10308 bp, 11 predicted proteins | sample 1595711 | NCBI WGS metagenome assembly OJIR01 (sample SAMN05416846, study PRJEB24817) | seawater metagenome | isolation source: Sea water | place: Canada:Atlantic | collected 2013-07
CGTCAGATGTGTATAAGAGACAGGATTACGACCTAATCAGTTGAAGTATGGTAATGATAAACTTTTTAAACTAACAACTGACGCAAATGTCAAAAGTTATTTGTTAGTAACAGAATTTAGGAGAAATTAATGGCTGATGTTGTAACAAGTCAAACTATAGTAGATACATCTGGTACGAAAACCGTGATGAAGTTTACTAATATGAGTGATGGTTCAGGTGAAACGCTTGTAACAAAAATGGACGCTAGTGCGTTGACATTTATGACCGAAGATGCGACTAAAACAATCGCAAAAATCTGGTGGGCAATTAATACAACAAATGGTAAATCAGGCGTTGAATTGTTGTGGGCAGGAAGTGGTACAAGTTCTGTGAATTCAACAATAGGATTCTTTTCAGGAACAGGTTATCATGATTACTTTACTTCTGGTAATAGTATTCCTAATAACGCAACATTGACTGCGAACACAGCTCCTGCTGGTGATGTGTTAATATCAACAAAAGGTTTTGTTGCCGGTGATAACTACACAATTATATTAGAAGTGAGATAGATGAGTAAGAGAAAACCTAAAGACCGTTCTTATGAGATACTCGAAAGAATAGTTGGCACGAAGTCAAAGGCAACTTTGGCAGAAGCATTTAAGATGGCATTTGCTGAGAAGTATGATGTCAAGAGAGAAGAAATTAAACAGGGTATAGTCGATAAAGTCTATAACAAAGAAAAGGTGGAAAAATGAAACTAATTACAGAAACAATTGAAGATATCGATATCTTAACAGAAGCCAACGCAAAAGGTGGCAAAGATTATAAGATTCGTGGTGTCTTTATGCAAGCGGACATTAAGAACCGCAACGGTCGTGTATATCCCGTTGGCACTTTGCAAACTGAAGTTGCACGATACACAAAAGAATTTATTGATAAGAAAAGAGCTTTCGGTGAACTTGGGCATCCTGACGGACCTACAGTTAATCTAGAGAGAGTTTCTCATATGATAACCAGTCTTAAGCCAGAAGGTAAAAACTTCATTGGTGAGGCGAAAATAATGGATACTCCTTACGGCAAAATCGTCAAGAACTTAATTGACGAAGGCGCTCAGTTGGGTGTATCTTCAAGAGGCATGGGGTCTATATCTAACGGTACAGTTGGTAAAGACTTCTATCTCGCAACAGCAGCTGACATAGTTGCAGACCCATCGGCGCCAGACGCTTTCGTAGAAGGCATTATGGAAGGCAAAGAATGGGTATGGGACAACGGCGTACTGAAAAGTAAATCTGTTGAAGCATATAAACACGAAATAGAAAAGGCAAGATTACACGAATTAACGGAAGTTAAATCAAGAATTTTTGCTGACTTTATCTCAAAGTTGTAAAAAAAGTACGCAAATTATCACCAATGCGTAAGGATTGAGATATTAGTTTGTATAAATATTTGTAATTAATAAGATTAATTAATTTTTTAATAAAGGAGACCGAATGTCTGAAACCGAAATTAAAGAAGAAGTAGAATTAGCAGAAGCGCCTAATGTAGTTACTAAGGATGCTGTTACAGCTGAACCTACTCACCTTTCAAATGACGCTGAGGATTTGGGTGCGCCAGTAGTTAAACCTACTGACAGTAACCCGGACGCAACGAAAAAGGTATCTAAAGTATCTGACCAAGTAACAAAAGATGCTAACGATGGTTCTTTACCGAACGACAACAAGCCGACTGCTGCTTCTGAAGAAGTAGAACTTGACTTGTCTGATGATGTTAAAGCATTAGTTTCATCTGACGCTGACCTATCTGAGGAATTTAAAGAGAAGGCTGCGACTATATTTGAAACTGCTGTTAAGACAAGAATCAAAGAGCAGACGAAAATAATTGAAGCACAGTTTGAAGAAAAACTTGCATCTGAAACTGAAACAGTAAAAGAAGCTATGGTCGAGAAAGTCGATTCATATCTTAACTATGTTGTTGAAGAATGGATGAAAGAAAACGAATTAGCAGTTGAAAGAGGTATTCGTACTGAAATCGCTGAAGATTTTATTACTGGACTTAAAGGACTTTTCAAAGAACATTATATTGATGTTCCTGAAGAAAAATACAATGTACTAGATGACTTAACTGGTCAAGTTAAAGATTTAGAAAGCAAACTAAACGAACAGATTGAGAAAAATGTCAATCTTTCTAAAGATGTTTCTGAGTCTAAAAGAGAAAGCTTAGTTATTTCTGTATCTGAAGATTTAGCAGACACAGAGAAAGAGAAGTTTGCTTCTATGGCTGAAAATGTTGAGTACGATAGTGCTGAGAAGTTCCAAGAGAAATTAGAAACTATTAAAGAATCTTATTTCCCTAAAACGAAAATAGAAGAAGCGACATCTAATGATGAAGTTGATTCTGTGGCGGCGAATTTACCAGTTGATGCTGGTACATCCGATGCTATGGCTGCATATACGGCCGCTATTTCAAAAGACCTTTCAAGCTTTAAATAGTTTTTAAGGGTGATTAACAATTAATAAATAACAAGGAGAGATAAATGTATCTTACTGAAAATTTACAAGAAAAATGGCAGCCAGTATTAGAGCATCCAGATTTACCAAAAATCGGTGATAGCTATAAGAGAGCTGTAACAACTGTAATTCTTGAGAATCAAGAAAAAGCAGTTAGAGAAGATAGTGCCTTCATGACTGAAGCTGCACCTCAAAACTCTGTTGCTGGTGGTGGTGTTAATAATTGGGACCCTGTTCTAATTTCACTAGTACGCCGTGCAATGCCTAACCTAATCGCATATGATATTTGTGGTGTTCAACCAATGACAGGACCTACTGGTCTTATCTTTGCAATGAAATCAAAGTATATCTCACAATCAGGTCCTGAGGCATTATTTGACGAAGCTAATACTGAATTTTCTTCAGATAACGCTACTACAGATAACGCTGGTGCTTCTGGTGATGCTCAAGCAGGAACTAATCCTGGTACTTTGAATGATTCTAGTGCTGTATATACTACAAGTTCTGGAATGACTACTGCGGCTGCTGAAGCTTTAGGTGATGCGTCAACTAACGCATTTGCTGAAATGGCATTCTCAATCGACAAAGTAACTGTTACTGCTCGTTCTCGTGCTCTTAAAGCAGAGTACACAATGGAACTTGCACAAGACCTTAAAGCGATTCATGGTCTAGACGCTGAAACTGAATTGGCAAACATTTTGTCAACTGAGATTCTTGCTGAAATCAACCGTGAAGTTGTTCGTACAATCTATGGTCACGCTAAAGCGGGTGCTCAAGTGAATGTTACAACTGCTGGAACTTTCGACTTAGACACAGACTCAAACGGTCGTTGGTCAGTTGAGAAATTCAAAGGTTTACTTTATCAACTAGAAAGAGATGCTAACGCTATTGGTCAACAGACTCGTAGAGGACGCGGTAACATAATCATCTGTTCTGCTGATGTCGCTTCTGCGCTTCAAATGGCTGGTGTTTTAGATTACGCTCCTGCACTTAACACTAACTTGAATGTTGATGATACTGGTAATACTTTCGCTGGTGTTCTTAACGGTAAGTTCAAAGTTTATGTTGACCCATATAGTGCGAATGTATCTGCTGCTCAATTCTATGTTGCTGGATATAAAGGTACTTCACCTTACGATGCTGGTTTCTTCTACTGCCCATACGTTCCTCTTCAGATGGTTCGTGCAGTTGGTGAGTCTAACTTCCAACCAAAAATCGGTTTCAAGACCCGTTATGGTATGGTTGCTAACCCATTCGCTGGTGGTGCTACTGCTCGTGCAGGTGTTTTAACTGCTAACGACAACGTATACTACCGCCGTGTGCAGGTAACTAACATTATGTAAACTTCGGTTTATGTAGTTATTAAGGGAGAACTTCGGTTCTCCTTTTTTTTGTCTTATAAATAGTTGTATGAAAGATAAGGAAAACGATAATGGCAACTATTAAGAAAAATCCATTAGATAGACAACCCGATAACTATGACATGGCTCGTCCAACACAGTTCATGTTCTCTATCTTAAAGATACCTAACACACAGTACTTCATCACAGAAGCAAACTTGCCTGGCATTGCATTTTCTGGTGACGCAGTATTAAACAGTAGATTCACTTCACTACCTATGATGGGTGATACTATTAACTATGAACCACTTGAGTTATCATTTAACGTACAAGAGAACTTAGCTAACTGGCGTGAAATACACGATTGGATGGTGGGTATTGGTTTCCCCGAAAGTACTGACCAGTTCGATCAAGCAATTATAGACGCATCAACACTAAGAACTACTGTACCATCTAATAACACAGTAAGTTTGGCATCATTAGCAAGTGACGCAACTCTAACCATTATGACTAACAAGAACAACCCTGTCATAAGGATTACTTTCAAGAATGCATATCCAACCTCTCTTGCTGGTATGAATTTTGACACTAAAGACACGGACGCACCAACTTTGACTAGCACAATGACTATGAATTATGATACATATTCAGTGGAAGTTTTGTAAACTCAAAGTATTTAATCATTATAAATAAGATAGTGAACAGGGGATTTCGACTTAGACACCCGTAGTTGCTTCTCTGAGAAGAGAATATTTAGAACAGTAAGTTCGATTGACCCTGTTCACACTTTATAACATGGAAATATTATGACATTAGATGAATTGCAGGCATCAGCCGCACACGACTTGAAGATGGACAACTTAGAACTTGGAGATGAGTCTCTAAAGTCTGCATCACTTCACCAAAAATACCTCACCATATACAACAACTTCAGACAACTCGTTCTCTTAAAACAGGGTGAGTATCATGTACTCTATCGAAATAAATGGGAGTACTATGGTGGTAAGTCCGATGCATCAGTTTATCGTGACAAACCATTCGATCATAAAATCCTTAAAGCAGACTTGCACATATATCTAGAGTCTGATGCTGACCTTATAAAAGCAAAACAAAAGGTTGAGTATTTCAAATTATGCCAAGACACTTGTGAACGGATTCTAAAGCAAGTTGGTACTCGTAACTGGGAAATTAAAAACGCAATTGAATGGCGTAAATTCGTAGATGGTATTGTATAGGTGACAAAAGTTACAAAGAAGGATGAGGTGTACTTAGAAGTATCTGCCGAACCCTCCACTGCTCGTTCGTTATCAGACCATTTCACATTCGAAGTGCCAGGCGCAAAGTTTATGCCTGCATATCGCAATCGAATCTGGGATGGGAAGATAAGATTGTATTCTCCACAGACAGGAGAGTTATACCTTGGACTTCTATCATACTTAGAAAAGTGGTTAGAAGATTGGGAAGAACCCTATGAAATTAGTGAGGAACTAAAAGATGAAAAACAACTGGATAGAGAGATACTCAATGGGTTCATCACTGGACTTAAGCTTAAAGCTAGAGGAAAGTCTATTATGCCACGCGACTACCAAGTGGATGCCGTGGATTTTGCAATTAGAAAGCATCGTGCTTTGTTGCTTAGTCCTACTGCTTCGGGCAAGTCACTCATAATCTACATTCTTGTCAGGTACTATAAGTTACTGATGAGAGAACAACCACAAGACAAGACACTAATACTTGTTCCCACAACATCACTAGTCGAACAGATGTACTCAGACTTTGTTGATTATGGGTGGAATGAAAGTAACATGCAAAGAGTGTACAGTGGACATGACAGAGAGGTTACACATCCAGTAGTTATCTCTACATGGCAATCTCTGTACAAGATGCCCAAGTCATACTTTGATAGTTTTGGTTTGGTTATTGGAGATGAAGCCCATCTATTTAAGGCAAAGTCTTTGACTTCTATCTTGACTAAACTGGATAAGTGTAAGTATCGTTTTGGTTTGACAGGTACACTTGATGGTATGCAAACACATCGTTTAGTTCTGGAGGGGTTGTTTGGTTCTCTAAAGAAGGTTATAACCACAAAGAAGTTGATTGATTCAAAGACACTTGCATCATTTAAGATCAAAGCTTTGGTTCTGACTTACTCAGATGAAGAGTGTAAGGTTGTCAAGGGTATGAACTACCAAGACGAAATGGACTACATCGTGACACACAAAAAACGAAATAAGTTCATAAAAGACTTGACACTTAACCTAAAAGGTAATACACTGGTACTCTTCCAGTTTGTAGAGAAACATGGCCATGTCTTGCATGAGATGATTTCTTCAGACACTACTAGAAAGGTATTCTATGTTTATGGTGGAACAGATACTAAGACAAGAGAGGATATACGAGCTATCACTGAGAACGAAAAGGATGCTATCATTGTTGCATCTTATGGTACTTTCTCTACTGGTATTAACATTCGTAATCTACACAACATAATCTTCTCTAGTCCTAGTAAATCTAGAGTTCGTACTTTACAGAGTATTGGTAGGGGATTGCGTAAGAGTGAGACTAAGGATAGTGCTACTCTTTTTGATATTGCAGATGACTTCTCATACAAGTCCAAACGTAACTTTACAATAAACCATTTTCAAGAACGTATAAATATATATGCAGAGGAAGAGTTTGACTACGAAATTACAAGGATTAAAGTAAAATGATTACAGATAATATAATTTTAAAGTTAAATAGTGGCGAAGAGGTAGTATGTAAGATTACAGATAGTAGTGATTCTGGGACATATACAATTGAGAATCCATTACTACTTAATTCTACGCCTAGAGTTACACGCAATGGTGTGGAAGAATCTGTTTCATTTAGACGATGGATTCACTTCTCTGAGGCTTCTGTCTTTGAGATTAGTAGAAATAATGTTATGTTGAAGACTGATGCGTCAGTTGGATTATCTAAGTTCTACGAGGTTTGTGTCCTACAGTTGAATAACAATTTCGAAGAGGAAGATGTTTGGATGGAAGCAACTGATGATGAACTAGATGCACTTGAGATAGAAGAGGTTATGGAACAGTTCAGTACTGATATGTCTGATACAATACATTAAATTAAAACTACTTTCTCTTCTAACACAGCTATTATAACAGGGGTTATAGATTCTGTCAACAAGTTTTATAAAATAAAGTTAAATATATTAATCTCTTGACAAACCTGTGTAATTGAAGTATAATATATGAATAGTTGCAACATAAAGGCAACGAAATGTGGAGTTATAATGACTAAAAAGAAAAAGGGTGTTCACTACGTCAACAATGCAGACTTTCTTGCCGCCATGGCAGAGTGGAAAGATAAATGCAAAGATGCAGATGAACTAGGCGACCCACAACCGCCTGTTACCAACTACATAGGTGAGTGCTTCCTAAAGATTGCGAATCATTTATCCTATCGTCCAAATTTCATTAACTATACCTATAGAGATGAAATGATTTCAGATGGAATAGAGAACTGTCTACAATACTGTAGTAACTTCAATCCAGAGAAGTCTAAGAACCCTTTTGCATATTTTACCCAAATAATCTACTATGCATTTCTTCGAAGGATTGCCAAAGAGAAGAAGCAACAACATGTTAAACACCAACTCATTGCTAATATGAGTGTGAATATGTTGAATGGCGCAGAAGGTGATGAGCATTATATTGAATATTTACAGAAGAACTTCTTACCAGATGAAGCGGTTTACAAACCAAAGAAGAAAGTGAAGAAAGAGCCGAAAGGACTTGAGAAATTTTATGATGAACAAGGTGAAGAAATAAATGAAGATAGCACTGATAACGGACACGCACTTCGGGGCGAGGAATGATAACCTTGCCTTTAACGATTACTTCTACAAGTTTTGGGAAGAAATCTATTTTCCATATCTAGAACAGAATGGTATAGACACAGTTATTCATGGTGGTGATGTTATGGACAGACGTAAGTTTGTTTCCTATAAGATCGCCAAAGACTTTCGTGAAAGGTTTCTACAGAAACATGAAGACTTAGGTATTACTCTTCATATGTTGGTAGGTAATCACGATACATTCTACAAGAACACTAATGATGTCAACTCCTTAGAAGAGTTGATTAATGGTAAGTTCACCAATATCCACACATACCCTGCAACAGCTACAGTAGAGTTTGATGGAACTCCCATATGTTTTATTCCTTGGATTTGTCCAGAGAATTATGCAGACACAATGGAACATATCAAAAACACCCCAGCACAAGTTGCACTTGGACATTTAGAAATAAATGGTTTTGAGATGCATTCTGGTGTGAAAGCAGAAGGTGGGTATGACAAAGGATTCCTAAAGAAATTCGATACAGTATTCAGTGGACACTTCCACAAGAAGTCTGATGATGGACAAGTGTATTACTTAGGTAACACTTACCAGATGACTTGGGCTGATCATGGTTGTCCTAAAGGATTCCATATCTTTGATACTACCACTAGGGATTTAGAACGTGTACTAAACCCTTTCACTATCTTTGAAAAGATTTACTACGATGACACAACAACAGATTTTTCTGACTTCAATGTCTTGACATTACGGGATAAGTATGTTAGAATAGTAGTTGTTAATAAAAAAGACATCTATCAGTTCGATAGGTTTGTCGATAGAGTGTTGTCAGAGTCAGGCGCCCATGAGGTGAAGATTGTTGAGGACTTCTCTGAATTGGATGCATCTAATGTAGATGATGCTATTGTTGAAAATGCAGAAGACACTATGACAGTGTTGGAGCGGTATATTGATGAGTTGGATGTGGACTTGAATAAAGTCAGATTGACTTCAATGATGAAATCGTTATACTTAGAAGCGAGTGACTTAGAACTTTGATTACTTTTAAATATGTACGTTGGAAGAACCTACTTTCAACTGGCAATACGATGACTGAAATACAGTTGGATAGAACTTCATCCACTTTGATTATTGGAGAGAATGGTGCTGGAAAGTCTACCATTCTTGACGCTTTGTGTTTCGGACTCTTCAATAAACCCTTCAGAAATATATCCAAGAAACAACTTGTCAACACTGTTAATAATAGTGGGGCTGTTGTTGAAGTTGAATTCAATGTGAGTGGTAAAGAGGTTAAGGTTATTCGGGGTATTAAACCGAATATATTTGAGGTTTGGGTTAATGGTAGTATGATTAACCAAGACGCAAACGCCAGAGACTATCAGAAGTACTTAGAACAACAGATTATGGGATTGAACTATCGTTCTTTCACACAGGTTGTTATACTAGGTTCCTCTACCTTTGTACCATTCATGCAACTTACTACCAAGGCACGCCGTGAGGTTGTCGAGGATATCCTAGACATTAAGATTTTCTCTTTGATGAACTTCCTGTTGAAGAGTCAAACAAAAGAACTCAATGAGAATATTCGGAACACTGAACAGACGTATGAGTTAACTAAAGAGAAGGCAACCCTTCAAGAACGATTCATTAAGGATGTGATTGAGAACAAATCATCAATCATTGAAGAGAGTCGTTCTAAGGTTGCATCAAATGATTCTTCTATCAAAACTAAACAGGGGGAGATTGTCTCCTTAGATAGTGCAAAGGAAGCGTTATCGTTTGACAGTGAACAGAAGATTAGGTTAGAAGAAAAGATTAGAAAACTCAGTAGGACAGAAGCTGCATTGTCTAACAAACGTGGAGAACATGAACGTCAGATTAACTTTTTCCAGAGTAATGAGGAATGTCCCACATGTGAACAGGATATCACTCCAGAGACAAAGCAGACGAAGATTGACGCAAGTACTGGTAAACTTGAACAACTAGACAAGGCAATTACTGATGCTAATCGTATGGAAAGTGAAGAACAAGATCGTCTGAATGTTATCAAAGAGAATCTTAGTACTCTTCGCAAACATGATGTGGAGATTGCAAAGATTCGTTCTTCTATAAGTGAGTTGGAGAAGTTCAATGTTAAGTTAGAGAAGGATATTGAAACCTATACACAAGGTTCTGTATCTGATGATGACAAGACTAAGTTGGCAGAACTCAAGGGTAAGATTTCCCTTATTGAAGAACAGAAGTCTAAGTTAAATGAAGACAAGTTCTACGTTGATGTTGCTCGTAATCTATTACAAGACAGTGGTATCAAGACTAAGATAGTGAAACAGTATCTACCTATTATGAATAAATTGGTGAATACCTATCTCAGTTCGATGGACTTCTATGTACAGTTTAACTTGGATGAAAACTTCAACGAAACAATCAAGTCACGCTTTCGTGATGAGTTTTCCTATGCATCATTCTCTGAAGGTGAGAAGATGCGTATTGATTTGGCCCTCCTATTCACATGGCGTGCTATTGCTAAGATGAAGAACTCTACCAATACGAACCTTTTAATCCTAGACGAAATCTTTGATTCTTCTTTGGATCTGTCTCTTATACACATCTCCGAGCCCACGAGACGGACTCCTATCTCG
>OJIR01000673.1_pt1 | contig 10300 bp, 7 predicted proteins | sample 1595711 | NCBI WGS metagenome assembly OJIR01 (sample SAMN05416846, study PRJEB24817) | seawater metagenome | isolation source: Sea water | place: Canada:Atlantic | collected 2013-07
AAGGTGTAGTACATACTTGTGGTGGTTACATTCTTTATGCTGCGATGACACATAAATATGTGTTTGATTATAAAGAAGGTGAAATTTACTGGTGTACAGCCGATGCGGGTTGGATCACAGGTCACTCTTATATTTTCTACGGCCCGTTAGCAAACGGTGCAACAACGTTAGTCTTTGAAGGTGTACCAACGTACCCTGATGCTGGTCGTTTTTGGCAAGTATGTGAAAAACATAAAGTTAACGTATTTTACACTGCTCCTACAGCCATTCGTGCATTAATGAGTGTTGGTGACGACTTAGTTAACCAAGCTGATTTATCCTCTTTACGCTTGTTAGGTACGGTAGGTGAGCCAATTAACCCTGAAGCATGGCATTGGTATTATGAAGTTGTTGGCAAGAGCAATTGCCCAATTGTTGATACATGGTGGCAGACAGAAACAGGTGGTATTTTAATTACTTCTCTACCTGGCGCTGTTGACATGAAACCGGGTTGTGCAGGTAAACCATTCTTTGGTGTGCAACCGGCGCTATTTGATAAAGACGGCAATACCTTAGAAGGTGAAAATGCAGGTCTATTAGTCATGACGGCAAGTTGGCCAGGACAATTACGTACAGTTTATGGTGATCATAATCGTTTCTATCAAACGTATTTAGGTCAATACCCAGGTAATTACTTCACTGGTGATGGCGCTAAACGCGATGAAGATGGTTATTACTGGATAACAGGTCGTGTTGATGATGTATTAAACGTATCAGGTCACAGATTAGGTACTGCTGAAATTGAAAGTGCTCTAGTACTTCATCCAGCAGTAGCTGAAGCGGCTGTTGTTGGTTACCCGCATGAAATTAAAGGTCAAGGCGTTTATTGTTACGTAACCCTAATGGGTAATGCGACTGAATCAGACGAGTTAAATGTAGAGCTACGTGAATTTGTTGCAAAAGAATTAGGTCGTTTTGCTAAACCTGATTACATTCAATGGGCACCAGGCTTACCTAAAACACGTTCAGGTAAAATTATGCGTCGTATTTTACGTAAAATTGCTGAGAATGATGTAGATACTTTAGGTGATACTTCTACATTGGCAGACCCAAGTGTTGTTGAAAACCTGATTGATAAACGTATCATCCATGGTGCATAAACCTTAACGGTTTATACTCCTATACCAATAAAAAGCGCCGAAAGGCGCTTTTTTTATGGGGTATATTTTTCTTATCGGTAAATTTTTACTTCATTTTCTATATTTTTCGAATTAACACTATACATACGTAAAAAAGAGTGTAAAAATAACAATACAAATCGCGTATTTAAATCTTTACGATTTCTTGTTTTTGTTTTTGGTTGAGCTGTAGCCCTTATTTAGTCGCTTTTTCCTTCCTTGAATTTCACATGTTTAATCTGTTTATTTAGCTAACGTCAATACACTTTAAAGATCCACTTAGTGGAAAAAGAACTACATTGAGGAAAAACCATGACAACAGCCAGCGAACTATCTGCCGTACCAACGAGCTCAAATAATATTCATGTGAATGCTGAGCATGTATTAATTACGCCTGAAGCACTGCGCGCGGAATTACCACTTTCAGAAGAAGGTCGTGAATTTGTTCAACAGTCACGTAAAACGATAAGTGACATAATCCACAAACGTGATCCTCGTTTACTGGTTATTTCGGGTCCATGTTCTGTACATGATGTTGAAGCAGCTAAAGATTATGCTCGTCAGTTAAAAGTGCTGCACAATAAATACCAAGGTTCATTATTCATTGTTATGCGTGTTTATTTTGAAAAACCACGTACAACAGTGGGTTGGAAAGGTTTGATTAATGATCCTCATATGGATGGTTCATTTGATGTTGAAACGGGCCTTAGAAAAGCACGTGAATTGATTCTTTACTTAACAGAGCTTGGTTTGCCTTTGGCAACAGAAGCGCTTGATCCAATTAGTCCGCAATACCTTGCGGAAGTCTTTAGCTGGTCGGCCATTGGTGCACGTACTACTGAATCGCAAACTCACAGAGAAATGGCCAGTGGTTTATCTATGCCAATAGGCTTTAAAAATGGTACTAATGGCAGCTTAAGCGTTGCAGTAAATGCATTGCAATCTGCCGCTTCACCACATCACTTTATGGGTATAAACCGTCAAGGGCAGGTTGCTTTAATTCAAACAAGTGGTAACCCTGATGGCCATGTTATTTTGCGTGGTGGCACAGCGCCTAATTACGATGCAAAAAGTATTGCAGAGTGCGAGCAAGCCTTAGCTAAACAAGGTATTGACCCAGGCATTATTGTTGATTGTAGTCACGGTAACTCAAGTAAAGACTATACTCGTCAGCCATTAGTTACACAGGATGTTGTCGAGCAAATTTGTGCGGGTAACAAATCAATTATTGGTATAATGTTAGAGAGTAATATTAACGCGGGTAATCAAAGCAGTGATTTAGCAAAAGAAGACTTAGCTTATGGTGTTTCAGTAACCGATGCTTGTATTGATTTTGCTGAAACAGAGCAGTTATTAGATGATGCTAATGCCCGTCTATCAGGTTGTTTAACCGCGCGTTCAGCTTAATAAGTATTTGCCTAACGTTGTTAGGTAAGCTACTTTATTTAGACGCGACTTATACCCGCTACCAATCAAGGTGCACGGGTATATACCCGTTACCATTCAAGATGCAGATTTCAGAGTGCTTGAGCAATTTCAATTCAAGGCGCTGTGATGAAATAATGGTTGTTCCATTATAAGTCACAGCAACGATGGAGTGATGTTGCTCAAGCGCTTCTTTGATGGGTTTAAAATCACTTTATACTACGTTAAATATTCAAACCATAGAATGACTATGCTTAAATTATTTGCCTTGCCTAAAGTGGTTTTAATTCCCACTGAAATCCTGCACTTTGATTGGTAATGGGTATATGTCGCGTTTTCTGTTTTAAGGCATTATGCAAAATGCTTTAAATAATATGTTGTAAATAAGAGACATTAATGACGAATTCAGATCCCGACTTTGATAAAAAGTTAACCAGTTTACGTGACGAAATTGATGAAATCGACAGTGATTTAGTCAAGCTATTACAAAGGCGACTTGCTATTACCAGTAAAGTTGGCCAATTAAAAAGTGGTGTTGGTAAACCTATTTACGATGCTAAACGCGAGGCAAGTCTATTTGCTAAACGTCGTCAGCAGGCAAGCGAAGCTGGTCTATCTCCTGATTTAATTGAAGATGTATTGCGGCGTTTAATGCGTGATTCTTATGTCAGTCAAGATGCTAGTGGCTATCGCTGTGTTAATCCTGAGTGTAAAAAAGTTGTGGTAGTCGGCGGTAAGGGCCAGTTAGGTTCTGTGTTTGTCGATCTATTTCAACGTTCTGATTACCAAGTTGCTATTATTGAGCAAAATGATTGGCCCAACAGTGAAGCTATTTTAGCTGATGCAAGCTTGGTCATTGTTGCTGTACCTATTCGCCTGACGACTATGGTTATTCATCATCTTAATAACTTACCTAAAACCTGTATCTTAGCTGATTTAACCAGTATTAAAGAGTCGCCTTTATTTGAAATGAAAAAGGTACATGCTGGTCCCGTTGTAGGTTTGCATCCAATGTTTGGTCCTGATGTCACAGGTTTAATAAAACAAACCATCATTAGTTGTGAAGGTCGTAATCCAGAGCAGTATCAATGGTTGATCGAACAATTTGAAGTGTGGGGCGCTAAAATCTACCCGGTGCAAGCACATGAACATGATCAAGCGATGTCAATGGTGCAAGTAATGCGACATTTCTCCACCATTGCTTACGGCTACCATCTGATGAGTGAAGGTGCTGATATAGAGAACTTGGTCGCGATGAGTTCACCTATCTATCGATTAGAGTTGATTATGGTCGGACGATTGTTTGCTCAAGATCCCACGCTGTATGCAGACATTATTTTTGCCAACAAAGATAATGTCGGCATGATGAAACGTTTTGCCTACCGTTTTTTAGAGCTGCTTGAAGATGTCAGCCTTGATGATAAAGATGCCTTTGTTGCTATGTTCAATAATGTGTCTGATTGGTTTGGTGATTATGCCGGAGACTTCCTTGAAGAAAGTAAGTCGATGTTATTAAAAGCGAATGAATTAAAAAAAGATTAACCGACCTTCTGTACTTTCAACTATGTGCGCTAGTATGCTTACTAGCGCCCCCCCATCTTGTGATTTCAATACTGCCAACATCCGCCTAACCATAGCCATAAACCTTATTTAACCAATCATTTTTATTTCAGTTAGTTGGCTTAGTTAACAGGTTTCAGTTAACGGCTCTAAAAAATTTACTTATTTGCATTACAAAAATATGTGAACAATAATTGAGCAGAAGTAATGATTAGAATGATGTCTTGGGCAATAGCATCTCCCTTGTTTTCTTTGGTCAATTTAATCAAGGAATCATAATGAATAATTTAATAAAGATTACGCTCCCTTTAATACTTATATTTAGCGCAAATTGTTACGCTGAAAAAAACATAGTGGATGTGTGGCAATGTAAGCTGAAAGACAATAAAACGATGAAAGACGCAGCGGCATTGAATGAAAAATGGGTTAAGTACATGAATGCTCACGTTAAAGGTGGCGGGATTAACTCCTATGATATGGAGCCTAAGGTAGGCAACCATAACAGATTTATGTTTGTTGATGTTTATCCAAACATGCAATCTTGGGCAGCAGGAGAGAATGTCATGGAGAAAACAGAAGAAGGTAGAGCGTTACAGAAAGAGTTCAAAGAACTATCAAAATGCTCAAGTAATAGTTTGTACTCGTCAACCAAACATTAACCGAGTCTTTTGAATTATACCTGCCACCATCCAAAGTATTTTGAAACATACATTTCGATTGGTGACGGGTATATCTAACAGGATTATGCCCACTTAGCGGTTATTATCTTCCAAATAAATGGGCACACTAAAAGGTCAACTTTTAGAATACATATTTACTCGAGAACTGAACATAATCAGAATCCGCATCTTGCTCTGCCATTTCAAAATTACCGAGTTCTAAGCCAAAGGATAACTCTTTGGTATAATTCTTAAAAATATTCACCCCCCAATGACTTCTATCGCGGTCAGATAAGTCAGTGGTGATATTTCCGTAAAAAACTGAACTGCGAATATCCTCAGTCCAGAAGTGACGATAAGCAACCATAATAGCGGTCGACTCTTCTACTTCTTCACCCACTAAATCAGTGGCTGCTGCTACGCCGACATAGCGACCAACATTACCTGCATGAAGTTGAAAACGGATATCATCTTTGCCAAATGTTTTTACTCGACCAGCTATGCCATAACCAAAGGCTGACTCACTGTTACCTCCTGTCGTTTGTAATTGCCTAGCTAAGCCGGAAACAGAAACATTCCCCCAATCACCTTTAAAGGTATATTTAGCAATAAAATCAGGCATTTTGTCATCGCCGCTCTGGCCACCAAAACTTTCAGGGTTTTCTAAGGCAAGTTGTAAGCCACCTAGTGTATAACGAACTTGTCCTTGCCTAATAAAAGCAGATGCAACCAATGGACCACCAAAATCTGCTGCTTCAGCCAAAGAGCTAGTATTTTGAAAGGTAGTCCACGTTTGACCAACTAAAATATTTTTGTATTTGATAAAAGCATGGCGTAATCGAGGGTTGGATGAATTAGAAATGATCTCATTACCGCCACCAGAAACCGCATCACCATAAAAATCCATTTCAATAAAACCGGTGACATCACCATGAACATACTTGGTGTTGAAGCGAGTTTCATTAACCGCGATACCAAAGTTAGATTTGCTTTCAGGCAATACAGTACCACTACCATACCAGTAATCTGTGGCAGCAATATTACCGTCTACGTAACGAACATCAGCTTTGACATAACCGCCAAACGTAATGGTATCCTTATCTGAAATTTTATACTCATAACCAGCATTTGCTGCACCAGATATTGCTAGTACACAAGCAGATAATATAATTTTATTCTTGTTTAACATGTTACTTTCCTCTATTAAATTATGACCATAGGTATTAATTTTATTTTTCGGTCAGGTTTTATTATTGTTATTCCATTAACAGATGACCATTAACTAGCACTGCACAAAGCCTCTAGTAATGGTCAGCTTTCCTTATACTTTCGACACAAGTGATTGTGTTAAAAAAAGATCAACTGTTCTGGAAACAGTAGTACCAACAACAACACGGTAATTTGAATTAAAATAAAGGGAATAACGCCTTTATAAATGGTGGTAGTTTTTAAACTTTTAGGTGCAACACCTTTGAGATAAAACAGACTAAAACCAAAGGGAGGGGTTAAAAATGACGTTTGTAAGTTCATCGATATAAGTACGGCAAACCAGACTAAATCAATGTTAAAAGCAATGGCCACAGGGGTCAGAATAGGTACAACTAAAAAGGCAATTTCAATAAAATCAATAAAGAAGCCAAGCACCAATATGGCAACCATGGCAATAATTAAAAAGGTCCATTTATCACCAGGTAAGTCTAGGAAAAACTCTTCAATTAAATACTCACTACCTGAATAACTGAACACCATAGAAAATGCTGTAGCGCCTATAAGCACAGCAAAAATCATTGAAGTCACTTTAACTGTTTCAAGAGATATTTCATTGATACTTTTGAATGAAAATGAACCATAAAACTTAGCTAAAACCATAGCGCCAACGGCGCCTATTGAGGCTGACTCTGTTGGTGTTGCAATACCTGAAAAGATAGAGCCAAGTACTGATAAAATAAGAATAAGTGGTGGAACAATATCCTTCGCTGCTTGTATCAATAAGTCTCTTTTGTTCTCAGTCACCACTATAGCAGGACAGAAATCAGGTCTGATTTTTCCCAAAACCAATATATAAATTGTGTATCCAAGAATTAATAAAAAGCCAGGCACCACAGCAGCTTTAAATAAGTCACCTACGGGCACGCCCATCACATCACCGAGGATAATTAAAATAATTGATGGCGGGATGATTTGCCCTAATGTGCCTGAAGCACAAATAACCCCAGCGGCTGTTGGTTGGTGATAGTTGTTTTTTAACATCACCGGTAAAGAAATGACGCCCATAGCGACAACACTCGCACCAACAACACCTGTCGATGCGGCCAATAAAGCCCCAACAATAATGGTTGAAATAGCAAGACCACCCGGAATAGTGCCGAAAAGTTTTGCGGAAGATTCGAGCAAACGTTCAGCTAAGCCTGTTTTTTGTAGCACTATGCCCATAAATACGAACATAGGAATTGCCATTAAAATGGTATTTTCCATGATGCTCATAATGCGATAGGGCATGAATGAAAATAAATCTACACCTAAGGTTAATACGCCAACAATGACCGAGATACCTGCAAAAGTGAAAGCAACCGAATAACCGAAAAACAAAAATACTAAGGCAATGGCAAAAAGAATTAGACCTATCATGACAATTCTCCTTGCTTAGTTTGCGAAGGGTTTTTCAATAATGAAATATTATTTAGTGTTACGTATAAGATACATAAAAGTAGAAAAGCAGATGAAACTGGAATAATTGATCGCACTATCCAGCGGTAAGGTAAACCACCTGGATCTGGACTTCCTTCACCCATTTTGAATGCTTCAAGGGCATAGTCTGAGCCAAAATATAAAACCAGCACTGTAATTGGCAAAGCGAAGAAAATAGCGCCCAGAATATTAATAATAGCTTGTGCACGTGCAGACAATCTATCGTAGAAGACATCGACCCTAACGTGACCATCTTCTTTTAAGGTATATCCAATACCAAACATAAACATGGCTGCAAAAAGATGCCATTCGAGCTCTTGCATACCAATGCTGACGTTATTAAAGAAATAGCGAGAGATAACATCATAGAAAACATTAAGGACCATAAGGATCATTATTATACTGCAGAGACTACCTACGGTATCGATAATGCTTTTAGAAAATTTAAGGATAAACTGCATATATTAAACCTTTGTTCAAAGGAGGTGAGAGGTTATGCGTATGATTAAAAATCATGTGAAAAATACGTTATTAGAAGCTAAGTAAGGGGCATCCATGCCCCTAGAATCATCAATTCGCGTTTGAATCAAAGTTGTCTAAATAAGCACGGTCTGAAAAGTTAGTCCAAGGTCGGATTTGATCTTGATAATCATATATTGAGTGCAAAATCTTTTTTGTTAGTGGATCTTTATTAGCAAACTCACTTAACAACTGAGCATTGGCTGCTTGAATTTCAGTCATAACAGCTTTAGGGAATGAACGAATTTTAACGTTAGGATAATCTTCCTGTAATTTAGCTAAATTTACGCCACTTTCATGCATCGATTGAGCGTACATGTCATATGCTGCAGCTTTCATTGCTACGGTTAAAATATTCTGTAAATCTTCAGGTAACGATTTAAACGCTTTTTCATTTACCATAAACTGCAACTCAGTAGCAGGCTCATGCCAACCTGTGTAGTAAAAAGGTGCAATTTTGTGAAAGCCCATACGTAAATCAAGTGATGGTCCGACCCACTCCAATGCATCAATGGTATTGCGTTCAAGTGCTGTATATAATTCACCAGAAGGGATGTTGGTAGGTTTAGCGCCTAATTTAGCTAATACTTCACCCGCAAAACCTGGGATGCGCATTTTCAAACCTTTCAAGTCTTCAACAGTATTGATTTCTTTTCTGAACCAACCACCCATTTGATTACCCGTATTACCACCAGGAAATGACATAATTCCGTATTTATCATAAACCTCTTTCATTAGTTCCATACCGCCACCATAGTAGAACCATGCGTATTGTTCTGGTGCTGTCATACCAAAAGGCATGGTGGTGAAAAACATAGTATTGAAGTCTTTGCCTTTCCAATAGTACGAAGCGGAATGGCCCATTTGGTATTGGCCTTGTTTAACAAAATCAAATATCCCTAATGCAGATTTATGTTTATTCGATGAATCAATTTGAATAATCAAGCGGCCGTTAGACATTTTTTTAACCATTGCAGCCATGTTTTTAGTGGCGTCACCAAATATTGGGAAATTAGGGCCCCATGTTTCGGCTAATCGCCAGCGATATTTTTTATCGTCATCTGCGTTAGCAAACGTTGAAAAACTTATTGCGGTAATCAATGCTATTTTTAAAATTATTGTTTTCATTTTTCATCCCCATCCTATTATTAAGTCGTTAGACTTGTTTGTGATTATTTTGATGGTTAGAAGAATGACAGGGTTATGCATTACAAAATATTCGTACGAATACCTAACTTGACTAGGTAGTTCTACCTAGGTACAACTGGTTATAGCTATCAAAGCTAAAACTTGAAATGATAGGTAAAATGACGATGATAAAGACTAATAAACGTATGATATTACCCATCAAGCTACTTTTTATTGCAGTTATTCAAGTATTGTTAACTGCACTTATCACCTACGTTTTAGTCACTAATGAATACCGAGAATTATCCAATCAAAGCTTAGATACGTTAGAGCACTTTCTTGTTGAACAAAAAAAACAAGAACTTAAAAACTATACAGCGTTGGCGGTGTTAGCCGTTGACCACTTATATCAAACATCAGAACCTGATAATTATGTCGCCAAAAAGTTGGTAACCAACATATTAGATAAAATGACATTCAATGGTGAAGATGGTTATTTCTTTGTTTATGATGATAAGGGTAATGCTATATCACACCCGAAACAGCCTTTTAGAATTGGGAAAAACTGGTGGGAGTTGGAGGACGGTAAAGGTAATAAAATTATTCAAATTCTTATAAGTAACGCCAAAGCGGGCGGTGACTTTTATCATTACCCTTGGACCAAACCATCAAATAAAAAAATATCTGAAAAGATAGGTTACTCTGTCTATTTGGAAAAATGGAAATGGATGATAGGTACCGGTGTTTACCTTGATAATGTCAATTTACAATTAAGCCAATTACAATTCGAAATAGACGAGCACATTAATAAAACCAAGAATATTATTTTGATTCTCGCTCTTTCTTCTATCTTTGTTATTTTCTTGTTTGGCGTGACAGTAAATTTACGTCAGAAAAAACAAACGGATGAAAAAATTACTGAGCTAGGACAACGCATTGTTAATGTTCAAGAAGATGAGAGCAGACACATTGCTCGTGAGCTACATGATGGAATAATTCAAATTTTGGTGTCAATAAAGTTTTCACTAGAAGCGACTAAGATGCACCTTTCAAAAGCGGTACAAGACGTGCCAAAACCGCTTCAGCATGCAGAGGATAATTTAGTTATTGCTATTGATGAAATTCGTCGGATTTCTCACCATATGCACCCACAAATATTAGATG
>OJIR01000675.1_pt1 | contig 10284 bp, 7 predicted proteins | sample 1595711 | NCBI WGS metagenome assembly OJIR01 (sample SAMN05416846, study PRJEB24817) | seawater metagenome | isolation source: Sea water | place: Canada:Atlantic | collected 2013-07
CAGAATAATACTCACCAAGGCCATCATTTGCGGACCAAGTGCAATATCATAATTTATAAACCCAGGTGTCATGGCAAGAAAAAATGCCCAGCCCTTGGGGTTGGCTACCGCAGTTATGAAGCCTTGTCCGGCCAAGCTATAAAAATCTAAATCGAAAGACGCGGTGCCATCAGGCTTTACCGCCATTGCGCCTTGCGAGCGCATCATTTGCAGCCCGACAAAAATTAAATAAAGGCCGCCAACATACTTAAAAACAACCAGTAGCAGCGGATTGGCTGCAATGATTCCTCCGCCGCCCACCACAACAACCGTGGCCACAAGCAGCACGCCGCTGAGTTCGCCCACCATCATTTTCATGGTATTACCCAGGCCAATACTCATGCCCATGGTCAATGCCAATGTCATACACAGCCCGGGGGTAATAGAGACAACAAAAAATATGGGAATAAAAAAGTACAGTAGCGAAAAATCCATGCGTAACAACAACCCTTTAGCCCAAGATTAACTTCCATGGGCAACAAAATAATCCAGTTAAAGCGAACCTTCGCCGAAGCTTTGCTGTCAGTAGCGGCAAGCAAAAATTTGCAGAACTTAAAAGAAGCGAAAAAATTGGCCCAAGTTTGAACTAATAATCACCAATCCAAGTTGCAAGCGTCTCCATAAAACCACCCGCTCGTCCTTCCTCTTCCGCCAGTCTGGCGCCAGCCAAAATACCGGGCATTGCGTAGTTGCCTTCATGGCAAGCGTACTCATAAATAGTATCCGTGCTTTTGCGCATGGGCATCTCAGCGCGCCAAACTTCGGAATATACCGCTGGGTCGTCCATGGCAAACTCGTACTTAATGCCTTGGTCAGAAACCCGGGTAAAACGCTCTGTTACTTTAAGCGCATCGGAGCTGATCAATTGATTGCGAATGCCCGCTCGCGCACTTTGACCCGGATGAAAGTTAGTGGTTTCTACCACCAAGGTATCGCCTTCCCACCAACCAATAGAATCGCCCAGCCATTTTTTTACATGTGCGGGCGGGTGCTGACTGTTCATGCGCACTGTGCGAGCATCGTGATTCATCTCAACCAAAATCATCACGGTGTCTTTATTTTGCACAATCTGATAATTGTTGTTGTACAGCACCGGGAGCATTGGCGGACCACCCGTAGAACCAAAACCGACAATACAACGCTCACCCAATGGGCGTAATTCTGGGCCGTCATAACGAAACATCATTTGGCTGAATTTTTTCGCCATGGACCAATAGGCCGAGGTGCGATATGGGATTTTTCCATCTTCAGGGTAAACGATCAGCGACGAACGAATTTCACCGTCCACTCTGGCCATACGGTCACCTTCATCAAACCAAAAGGTATTATAGCCACCCACGTCACCGCCGCTGTCCAGCTTACCGTCTGCCTTGTTCGGGTTATCTATGTCTTCATACAGATCTTCACGAGTCTGGGTGACTTCGCGTTCGCGCTCAGGGGATACAACCAAGCTGTCGAATTCGTCAGGTCTTTGCAGCGCGGTTAATGTGGCATTAGTCCAAGTTCCTTGCAGATCTGGATCACCGAAGAAATTTCTCGGCGCTTGGTATTCAGCAAAACTATATATGGGCGTGAGCCATATTAATGCCCAGACTAAGGCGCAAAAAGTTGCGCTTATTATCGGTTTACCCGTGCTGGTCATGGCTTTTCTAATCCTACTTTTATGGCTGACTTTTACAGCCTACCGTTGGCGTGCGCAAAACATTTCGGTCAACATCAACCGACGCAGTAAACTCACTGCTAGCGAGCAGGTTACATGATCTAGCGCCGCGCCTCATCCCGGTTATTTGCGCAAACCCGTACGGTAGAACTTACCCACCAAACAGACCAACATTCAGACCAGCGCTGCAAAAAACAGCGCAAGAGGTCTCATCATAATACGGTGACCCAGATGCAGTTTCAGTTATACTGAGCGCCGAATTTAGCTATTGAGAACTTGTTAATGAGCATTGTTAAACTATCTGGCGTCAAAAAACTTTTCGGCGGCAAGGCGCTAACCAAGCCTGAGCAAAAGATACTGGCCCAAGAAGTCATGTTAATGACACTTGCGCGAGCAACAGCGTCTGACACCAACATCAAAGATGTTGAAGTGGACAAGGTTAAAGAAGTGCTACTTGAATATACCGGCAAAAAATTCACTAGCGCCAACGTTCGTGTGGCTGCAAATTCAAAACTCTACGAAGCAGCGCCATTAGAGCGTTATCTAAATAAGTGCTCACGCAAACTCACCACCGCGGCGCGCATTGAAACAATACGTGCATTGGAAACTGTTATTCACGCGGATGACCGAGTCAGTGATCATGAAGTGGCTTTCTTCAACAGAGTAGCCAGCGCACTGGAACTCACAGCGTCACAGCTTGTAGGTTTGAGTGCTGATTAAAATTTTGGCTCAGTCTCAATATTGATACTGATCTGAAATTTCTCTAAACCGGGCACTGACCCGGTTTTTTTGCGCCCGGAATTACTCAATACCCTTTCTGTTCATCACCCTATCCATGCCACTTAAGCAGATCGGTTCTAGCAGTTCGGTTTAAGCGCGCTTGCCAAAAATGGGCCTATTCGTACCTATTTATCATTAGATAAGCGGCAATAATTCCTCTGCACTAGATATAATCTCGTGCCCCAGAGCTTGTGTCTGTGCACTTGGCGGCAGCTCATCCGGTATTTGAAAAACCCTCAATCCTGCGCGCACCGCGGACAGTGTGCCTACATCGGAATCTTCCACACCCCAGGACTTCTTCGGGTCAGCATTAAGCAGTGCGGTGGCTGCAAGGTACGGGTCGGCGGCGGGCTTTGAGTTGGCGGTCTCACCCCCACAAACATAATGCTGAAAATATTCTGCTATACCCGCTTTGGCTAGAGCGTCCACACACACTGAGCGCTTATTCGAGGTAGCCACTGCCATAGGCACGCCTTTAGCATGCAATGCCTGCAACACTTGCAATATGCCGGGTTTAATTTGAATCGGGTTTTCTTTGGCCTGCTCAACAAAGTGCTTGGTCCAGTGTACATGCAGTTCATCAATATCAAATGTTGCACCATAGGCTGCTTCAAGGACCTTTTTCGTGGCGTCATGAGTGGTGCCTAGGCATTGATCATAAATGCTCGCATCGTAGGGAAATCCGCAAGCCACAATTGCCACTGAAAATGCTTTTCGCGCCAAGACTTCAGTGTCTAACAGGGTGCCGTCCATATCAAAAATAACACTCTGAGGAAGCTCGGTCTTAGGGGGGTGCGACATATACAGTGGTCCAACTATAAGGCTTTTAAATTCTAAACTACGCAAACGCCAACAATCCGACAACCTCACAAGAGGCCAGCAAATGCAGATGGGCGAGTTCAGGACAAATTTATGGGAGACAAACTAGGGAGGGATAACGCAGACACGTTGAGCGTCTTGCAACCGGTCACCACACTGAATGAAAAATCAAACAGTGCGGTGACAGATATCGCGTATTGCGAAGGGTCTTAAGACACCTCAACAATTTGCTGAGCAGCAATCAACTTGCCTTTTTCAGCAGCATTGTGGAACGACTCAATCTGATCGAAGTTCATATATCTATAAACCTCTGCAGACATAGAATCGATCTTTGTCGCGTACTCCATATACTCAGCAGGCGTTGGCAGACGACCCAAAATACCACCCACGGATGCTAACTCTGCAGATGCCAAATAAACATTCGCACCATCGCCTAGACGATTTGGGAAGTTTCGAGTGGAAGTGGAGATCACCGTTGCACCAGCTAACACTCGTGCTTGGTTACCCATGCATAACGAGCACCCAGGCATTTCCGTTCGCGCGCCAACCCGGCCGTATATGTTGTAGTAGCCTTCCTCCATTAACGTATGAGCATCCATACGCGTAGGTGGGCAAATCCAAAAGCGTGAATTAACCGATTCGGCTTCATCAAGCAACTTACCCGCTGCGCGAAAGTGGCCGATATTGGTCATACAAGAACCAATGAAGATCTCATCTACTGGATCGCCAGCAACGTCGGATAATAGTCGCGCATCATCAGGGTCGTTTGGACAGCAAACGATAGGCTCTTTAATATCAGCTAGGTCGATTTCAATAACTGCTGCGTACTCTGCATCAGCATCGGCGCTCATCAATGTAGGGTTGGCAAGCCATTCTTCCATTTTCTGTACACGGCGCTCAAGGGTACGCACATCGCCATAGCCTTCAGCGATCATCCAGCGCAACAAGGTTGCGTTAGAGCGCAAGTACTCGGCAACAGAGTCTTCGCCCAACTTAATGGTACAACCCGCAGCAGATCGTTCAGCGGACGCGTCAGAAAGCTCGAAAGCTTGCTCAACGGTCAGTGAATCGATGCCTTCAATTTCTAAAATTCGACCAGAAAAGAAGTTCTTCTTGTTCTTCTTCTCTACCGTTAACAAACCTTCTTTGATGCCGTAGTAAGGAATGGCATGCACCAGATCACGTAGCGTGATACCTGGCTGCATTTCACCTTTAAAACGTACCAGTACAGATTCTGGCATATCTAAGGGCATAACCCCTGTGGCTGCGGCAAAAGCCACTAGGCCGGAACCACCAGGAAACGAAATACCCATTGGGAAGCGAGTGTGGGAGTCACCGCCAGTACCTACGGTATCAGGCAGCAACATGCGGTTTAACCAACTGTGAATAATGCCGTCACCAGGACGCAGTGAAACACCACCACGATTCATAATAAAATCTGGCAGACTGTGTTGTGTATCAATGTCTACAGGCTTGGGATAAGCCGCTGTATGACAAAAAGACTGCATCACGAGGTCTGTTGAGAACCCTAAGCAAGCCAAGTCTTTCAGTTCGTCACGAGTCATAGGACCGGTTGTGTCTTGAGAGCCCACGGTGGTCATCTTTGGTTCGCAGTAGGTACCGGCACGCACACCGTCCACACCACAAGCTTTACCCACCATCTTCTGAGCTAGCGTATAGCCCTTAGTTGAAGGAGCAACATCTTCTGGGCGACGGAAAACATCCGAAGGCGCCAGCCCCATGTGCTCGCGGGTACGCTGGGTTAAACCACGACCAATGATCAGATTGATACGGCCATCAGCGCGTACTTCATCAAGAATCACTTCTGACTTGTGTTCAAATTCAGATAAAACTTCGCCAGATTCGCTTAAGATTTTGCCGTCGTAAGGACGAATCTCAATGATGTCGCCAAAACCAAGTTTGTCCACTGGGGCCTCAAAAACTAACGCGCCAGCATCTTCCATGGTGTTGAAGAAAATCGGAGCAACATTGCCACCGATGCAAATTCCGCCAGAGCGCTTGTTTGGCACGCCAGGCATGTCTTCGCCAAAGTACCAAAGCACAGAGTTAGTGGCTGACTTTCTAGATGAACCAGTACCCATAACGTCACCGACAAAGGCAACGGGGAGCTCATGATTGCTCATCTCTTCGATTTGCTTCATTGGGCCGATATTGCCGTGATCTTCAGGGGTTAAACCATCCCGAGTCATCTTGTACATTGCACGGGCATGTAATGGAATATCTGGGCGTGACCATGCATCTTGAGCAGGTGATAAATCATCGGTATTGGTTTCGCCGGTGACCTTAAAAACGATCGCCTTAATACTCTCAGGCACTGCATCATTGCTGGTAAACCACTCGGCATCTGCCCAGCTTTGCATCACGCCTTTAGCGTCTGCATTACCAGCGTCAGCTTTAGTAGCCACATCGTGGAAGGCATCAAAAACCAAAATAGTTGTCTTCAACTGCTCAGCAGCCTGAGCCGAAAGTGCCGGGTTATCGAGCAAACCAACCAGTGTGGCGACGTTATACCCGCCATGCATATTGCCCAACAGGACAACGGCGGCTTCTGCATCGATGATTGGTGAAGAAGCTTCACCTAAGACAATGGCGCTGAGAAATCCTGCTTTCACATAAGCGGCTTCATCAACGCCGGGTGGTATACGATTTGCGATCAAATCGAGAAGAAATTCTTCTTCGCCAGCTGGGGGAGACTTCAGCAATTCAACCAAATCTGCGGTCATTACTGGGTCTAAGGGTTTGGGTGGCACACCCAGTTCTGCTCGCTCACTGACGTGGGCTCGATAGGCTTCAAGCACAGTATGATTACTCCTCTGTTACACAAAATCTTAAATAAGATGCTGAAAAAAATTGTGGACTCTATGACGGTCCAAAGCGGCGCAAATTATACGTGAATTTGAGCGTTTTTTATAGACCTAGCTCGCCGTAAAGATCGACCCTCAATTAATTTAGAAATCCCCACCCATTCCCCATCACGAAGCTCTTCTACCGCATATCGGCCAACACCAACCGCATAGCAGCCACCCTAAGACGCGCGCGCCTAGGTTTTTCAGACTCGAAGACTCAACCCACCATAAGACTGACGATAAAAAGGAGTTGCCATGTTTGATATGCCAAATGACCAAAAAATTCCTAGAAATAATGGCAACGCTGAGGTGGATGGCGGCATTGGTGTAGATTGGGGCAAAACCTCCCGCGACTATGCCGAGCATCGGCCTGGCCCGCCGCTGAGCTTCTACCAAAAACTAGCCGCACTAGAAATTGGCCTGCCCGGACAAAAAGTCCTCGACCTAGGTACAGGCACCGGCGTGATTGCACGGCAAATGGCACGCCAAGGCTGCGAGGTGTGGGCAACAGATATTTCAGACACACAAGTAAAAATGGCTCAGACCTTGGCCACTGCGGAAAATTTAGACATAACGTTCGCAACCGCTTCAGCCGAAACCACCGACTTCGCGGACAACAGCTTTGATGTCATTACCGCCCACCAATGCTTTTTGTACTTCGATCTAGATAAAGCCCTACCCCCCATCCTAAAAATGCTCAAACCAAATGGCGTGTTGGTGATTTCACATTTTTCATGGCTACCGTTGATCTGTGACATCGCCAAGGCCAGCGAACAATTAATTTTGCGCCACAACCCAAAATGGCAGGCCCACAGTTACAACGGACGCACTTACCCCAACTATCCAGGCATGCACCCGCAATTCCACTACAGTGGCTACTTTTACTACGATGTGGAAACACCGTTCACGAGAGAAAGCTGGCGTGGGCGCATCCGTGCATCTAGGGGCGTAGGTGCTTCAATGAACGAGGCTGAAATAGCTGCATTCGATACCGCACACGCAGAAATGTTAGAGACAATGACCGAGGGTGCCTTCACGGTGACCCACAGAATTGATGCGCATATTTTTTCAGCGGGTTCAGTTGAAAATTAGGCCTAGAGAATGCTAGGAGCGCAACAAAGCAAAGACTGGGAAAACGACAAAAAAGTCAGTCGATGCTGGTCATTGGATCACCTTCACCCTCCGCAGATTGGCGCCGATAGAGATTGGCACCACAACGCCAGCAATAGCTGGCTTCTCGAGAATGACCTTCTGCCGAACAATCAGCGCAGGTTTTGGTATTTGCCTGCCGCCTATTCGCCTCATTAAGTTCCAAGGTAACGATACCGGTCGGCACAGCAATAATGCCGTAGCCTATTATCATAATGAAACTGGCCACGGCCTGACCGAGACCAGTCACCGGCACAATATCGCCATAGCCTACAGTGGTCATAGTGGCTACCGCCCAATAAATACTGTGCGGAATACTGGCAAATCCGGGGTTGATGTGACCTTCTACCAAATACATAAAAGAGCCAAAGACCACCATCAATGCCAAAGCACTGGCTATGAAAACAGTAATCTTACGCCGACTAGCCGTTAACGCCTGAGCAATTAACTCAGCCTCACCTACATAACGCGCCATCTTCAATACGCGAAACACTCTGAGCACTCTCAGCACGCGAACCACCAAGAAGTACTGAGCGCCGACAAGCCACAGGCTTAATAAAGTCGGCACAATACCGAATAGATCAACAATGCCATAAAAGCTCCGAGCATATGCCCAAGGTTTTTCTATGCACCAAAGACGCAGGCCATATTCGACTATAAAGACAATGGTGAAACACCATTCAAGGGCATACAAAATTTCGCCGTAACGGCTATTTAGATCCGCGACAGAATCTAACATGACAACTATGACGCTGAGCAAAATCACTACAATCAGGACGACATCAAAAAATCTACCTGCTGGGGTATCGGCCTCAAATATAATTGTTCGCGCTGAATCTCGAATGGAACTCATCTAAATCTCGATTTAGTTTAGGACTGGCCTATTTAGCAGCAGCCGCTGATTTTACCGCACCCGGCGACCCTACCGCTGTGCCAGCGTTACGCGGGTCAGCCATACCTTCAATACCCTTCTCAGTCCGCAAAACAGAGTTAGCGTCGCCAATTTGATAAGTGCCCGGAAGCACCACTAACTCGTTATGACCCCGGCTCTCTAGCGCTCTGCGCGTGTCAGCAGAAAACGCTTGGGGTTCATAAATAACCCGGGTAGGTAACCACTGATGATGAAAGCGTGGGCTGGACACGGCGTCTGACAACGACATTTTGTGCTCAAGCACATTCAAAATAATTTGCATGGTAGTGGTAATAATTGTGCTGCCGCCTGGCGAACCCGTGACCAATAGAGGTTTACCATCTTTAACCACAATGGTCGGTGTCATAGAGCTGAGCATGCGTTTGCCCGGCTCAATGGCATTGGCTTGGCGACCGATCAAACCATAAAAGTTAGGTTCGTTTTCTTTGGCAGAGAAATCATCCATCTCGTTATTCAGCAGCATGCCGGTGCCAGCAGCCACAATTTTTGTACCGTAAGACAAATTCAGCGTCGTGGTATAAGAAACCGCATTGCCCATGGCATCCATGACCGATGCATGGGTCGTTTCCAAACTTTCATAAGGCACCTCACCAGATTCAATGTTTTCACTGAAGCTAGCTTTAGATGGATTAAAGTCAGCAAACCTTTCTTTGGCGTAGGCCTTAGTGGTCAGTTGCGCAACAGGCACCGGGTAAAAGTCAGAGTCCCCCAAGTGCTCGGCACGATCAGCATAAGCCCTGCGTTCCGCTTCAATCATAAGGTGAATGGCTTCTGAACTGCCGTAACCCATGGCGCCTAAATCGTAGCCTTCTAACATATTCAGCATTTGCACCAACAATATGCCGCCTGAAGACGGTGGGGGCATAGAAATAATTTCGTAGCCTTTATAGGTGCCGCGAATCGCTTCACGCCAACGAGGTTGGTAATCCTCAAGATCCTTGTGGCTAATTAGACCGTTACCAGACTTCATCTCGGCAACCAGCAAGTCAGCTGTGCGGCCTTTATAAAACCCGTCCCTGCCCTTATCTCTGATGCGAATCAGAGTTTGCGCAAGATCGCTTTGAACCCAAAGATCACCAATTTCATAAAGTTCTCCGTCATTAGAGAATACCGCTCGGCTAGCGGCATAAGGCGCAAAGTCTGGCTGCCTGCGCGCAAACCCCGTAACTAAATCACGATCTAGTAAAATACCTTTGGCGGCCAGATCAATGGCCGGCTGAATGACCTGTTTGCGATCCATAGTGCCGTATTTTTCCAACACACTAAGCAAACCCGCCACACTGCCAGGAACCCCTACAGCGAGGTGAGATTTAGTCGATAACCCTTTAACTACCTTACCTTCTGAATCTAAAAACATATCTTTGGTGGAGGCTGAGGGCGCTTTCTCGCGGTGATCATTAGTAATCACGGTGCCATCGTTGAGGTGAATGACCATAAAGCCGCCACCAGCTAAGTTACCGGCGGAGGGGTAAGTGACCGCCAAGGCAAAACCAACGGCAACCGCAGCGTCAACCGCGTTACCGCCTTGATCGAGTATCTGCGCACCCACTTGAGAAGCCCACGCAGATCGTGAAGCCACCATACCGCCGTCGGCAATCACCGCTTTGGGCGCCACTGCTTGGACAACAGGGGAAAAAATGATGGCAATAAAACTTAGCGCACCAAGCAAGCGTGTGAAAAAAGATGTCATCTTGTAGCCCTCGAAAATGGATAGAACTAGATAGGATCGATTAGGAATCGTGCAGCGCTGATTGTGACTAAACCCAGACCGCGCGGCAACATCCTTAAACGCATTGAAGCAGAAGGCCCCCTTGGCTCCAAAGATTTTGAGGACACCCGCCTAAATAAGACTGGCTGGTGGGATTGGAAGCCGGCGAAAAAGGCCATTGAAGTCTTGTATTTAGAGGGCGATCTAATGATCTCTTCGCGCAAAAACTTCCAAAAAACCTACGACCTAACTGAGCGTGTTTTACCCAAAGGTTTGGATCTAACAGAGCCCACTGCCGAGGAGTGGGCCAAGCACTTAGTCAATGAACAGT
>OJIR01000676.1_pt1 | contig 10280 bp, 4 predicted proteins | sample 1595711 | NCBI WGS metagenome assembly OJIR01 (sample SAMN05416846, study PRJEB24817) | seawater metagenome | isolation source: Sea water | place: Canada:Atlantic | collected 2013-07
CGTCGGCAGCGTCAGATGTGTATAAGAGACAGCTATTGAAGGCGAGCAGGTGTCTGTGGAGTTTTCTCCTAAAACGCTTTCTGGAAGCTCTTCAGGGCAAAAAGAAATTCACTGGGCATTACTCGGTTTTGATTATAAGCGGCCAATTCGTGGCGGTGAAAATCGTGGTCGCCAGTTGGTGCATGACTTTGTGGTTGTAGATCAGGGGCGTCTTAGCGGCGTTGCCAATGGCGATAAGTGGACGGGTAACTTTGCCTATCAAACGGCTGCAGTGCCTGTGGCGAAGCAATATGGCATTGCTATTTGGGTGAGCGAACCTGGGCGGGTGAAGCCTATTCAGGCCGTGGGTGATTGGCTTTAATATGGATTTTATGGCTCCCAGCTTCCCTCAGTTTCGGTGCCGGAGATTTCTAGATCTCGCTTAATCTTTGGCATTTATGTCACCTTAATGTCAAATAGCGCATGCCGATAAAACGCCTTGGGGGGCTCATTGTTCTCTCCTTCCTGCTCTATAAATGGTACATTTCCGCGCATAAATTTTGATGGTACGTGCAGAGCATTGGTCTCTGCGTAGCATCATTTGTTGCTGTAAAAATAGGATATGACATGCAGGATTTTGACGTAGTAATTGTAGGCGCCGGTATTTCCGGTGTGAGCGCGGCATACCACCTTCAACAAAGTTGTCCCACTAAGTCTTTTACCATTCTCGAGTCGCGCAAGAGCATTGGCGGCACTTGGGATCTATTTAAGTACCCGGGCATTAGATCGGACAGCGACATGCATACTCTGGGTTTTAACTTCAAACCTTGGATTGATGAGAAATCTATTGCCGATGGCCCTTCAATTAAGCGTTACCTGAGCGAGACCATTGCTGAGAACAAAATGCAGGAGCACATTCAACATGAAAGCAAGTTGATTGCTGCAGACTGGTCTAGTGAGTCAAGCCGTTGGATGATAAGCGTAGAGCAAAAGGGCCATATAGTTGAGATGACCTGCAATTTTCTGATGATGTGCAGTGGCTATTACAATTACGAAACGCCCTACACACCTGAGTTTGCAGGCCAGCAGGATTTCCAAGGGCAGGTTGTGCACCCGCAGCATTGGCCAGAAGATTTAGACTATCAAGATAAGCAGGTAGTGGTGATTGGTAGCGGTGCCACTGCAATGACATTGATCCCGGCCATGGCTGAAAAGGCGGGTCATGTCACCATGTTGCAGCGCTCGCCGACCTACGTTGCTGCACGGCCTGATCACGATGCCATAGCTAATACGCTGCGTAAATTCTTGCCGGGCAGCATCGCTTATGCGATTACGCGTTTTAAAAATACCCAGATGCAAAAGTTCCTGTACGGCAAAATGCGCGCTGAGCCGGAAAAAATGAAACGCGCCTTGGTGGGCATGGTGCGTAAGGCACTGGGTCCTAAGTACGATGTTGAAAAGCACTTTACCCCCAAGTACAACCCATGGGATCAACGCCTCTGTTTAGTGCCAAATGGTGATTTATTTACCTCCATAAAAGCAGGGGATGCAAGTGTAGTCACAGATCATATAGACCACTTTACCGAAGAAGGTATTGCACTGAAATCTGGTGAAATCCTGAAGGCAGATATCATTGTCACGGCTACCGGCTTGAATATGCAGGTAATGGGTGGCGCAGCATTCAGCGTAGATGACAGGGCTGTAGATTTCCCCGGTACGTTTTCCTATAAGGGCATGATGTATTCTGACGTGCCGAATCTGATTCAGACATTTGGTTACATCAATGCGTCGTGGACCCTGCGTGCAGACCTAACCTCTGAGTACGCTTGCCGACTAATCAATCATATGGACGCCAAAGGCGTAAGTCAGTGCACTGCGCGTCTGCGTGAAGAAGATATGGACATGCCAGCGCGACCTTGGATTGAGGATTTTTCTGCCGGTTATATGCAGCGTGCCATGCAGACCTTGCCCAAACAGGGTGACAAAGACCCGTGGCGCAATACGCAGAACTATGCGTTGGATAAGAAGATTATCCGCAAGGCGTCGCTAGAAGATGGGGCGTTAGTATTTGGGCCTACTGATTTAGCAGAAGGTCATGTTAATGCGTCAATGGAAAAAGCACAGGTGGCTGCCTAGTCCCCAAAACTAGGCATTGCTATATGACTAGGTTTGCCGCCCGGTAGACTTAGTTATTCTTCAGCCGGTATTTTGGCAGGCCACACGCAAAGCAGTATTTCACTATCAAGAAGTGGCGTTATTGCAATTATAAAGCGCACTAAATCGGCAACCCCTAATTTATCCAACGACGATAGAGCCGTTTTTTCTGACGAAGTTTTATCTTTTGGCTTTTTGGATCTGTCTGATTGTCCTCTACTGTCTTGGACACTGCTAGATGATAGCTTCACCTACTAGGGTGTCGAGCCGGCACGAGGCATGCTAATCACAGCATACTATTGCCTTTAGTCACCATTACCTGCGGCCACCGGCGCAGTCTTCCCGCAAAGTGACCAAGTCCTGTAAATCGTAAATTGAAACTTTGCTGAGCATGCGGCTAAAACTTTTCTAAATTTCCCAGTGAGTCCTTCCCAGTGTGCTATCTCCAATTGTTCTAACAATTTTTATTTAACGCGGCGGGTTGGCTAAGTGGCGCGATCAAATCAACTTTGACGCCTAAAGTACCATTTGGGCCTGTTTGGACCACACTCGTCGTCACCTCGCTACCGTTTATGCCAAACAATGTTCAACAAAAGTTGGCAAGCGAATAGGCTGCGCGCATATGCAAATTGACTGTGTTTTTCTTTTTTACAATGCGAGTAGTCGGCCATTTTTTATATAACTAATAATGCGCAGTAATCGTGCTAGAGCGAGTTGCTTACTAGCACTGGTTACTAAAATTTTCGACTAAGACTTTGTAAGAGTAGGGAAGATTTTTACGATATTGAAGTCAGTCAGAAACCTAGTGAAACAACTTCACGAGTGACAAAAAAAATAAAGGAATAAGAAGAATAAATAAAAAACTGGTGTGAGAGAAATTGTGTTGGGGGTCTTTGCATGGAGCGTAAAGGTTTTTGGTTACGTCGGTTACCGCGTTTGTAACTGAGATAAATCAATGACTGATTTTTTCAATTTTTTCTATATCCGGGTGGGCCAATGAATCGTTTATCATCTCTCTTGCTGCTAGTTATTATCGTCGCCGGTTGTGGAGGCGGATCCGGTTCTAGTTCTTCTAATAATACGCCTGTAGGTGTAATTCCTAATCCAGTGGTACCAACCCCGGCTCCAGCACCAAATCCGGGTCCAGCGCCTACACCGACTCCAGCGCCTACACCGACTCCAGTGCCCACACCGACTCCAGCGCCAAGTAGCGACGCAATCACCATCTCGGGCGTGGCTTTTGCCAACTCGGTGCAATCCAGTACCGTAGAAATTGATGTGATTCATATCGACGGCACGGTTACACCCAACGTTGGCAGCGGCACTTCGGAAGTTGACGGCCGCTTTACTATAGAGATTTTGGCTAATACCTTAACGAGCGTTCGCGCTTTTGTCGTTCGGGCTACTGGCGGGCAATATCAAGATGAGGCTCGCGCAGAGGGTATGACCGATTTAGTCGGTTCCATTCGGTCGGTCATTGTTGTCGCGCCCTCAGTAGACCTTTCTTCTACACAGCAGTTTCTGGTGGCGGTAACGCCGTTTACCGAGGCCACCGTGCGGGTATCCGAGAGCGCCGCTGGCGATATTGCTGTTGAAGATGTGGCGGGTATTGCCCGACAGTTGGCTGATCAGTTTTTCGGCGATGGAGATATAGACATACTTGCCACTTTGCCTACGCCTCTGGATGGTATTGGCGGTGAGCACGATGCCAGCCAATATGCCTTGGCATTAGCCGGCTTATCACAATTGCAGTTGCGCTTACGCATGAATCAAGCGGATCTGCTAGGCGAGATAATGCGCTCAGTTAGCAGTGATGGTTTGGTGAATGCCGATTTTTTGGCGCGCTACGGTGAGGCGCTCATAACTTATATTGCTAGAGTGAACGCCGGTGCAGATGACGTGGTAATGATGTCTGATGCTGTGCGCGGAGTACTCTCGCAAAATGCCCAAATTGAAGAACTACTGACTCAAGATAGTGGTTCTGGTACCGGTGTGCCGACCGCACCAATTGTACCAGTCTACGAACCCGGCCAGCCTTACGGGCCAGGAGAAACTATTCAAGTTGAGGGCACTACTTATACTTGTAGGGCTTTTCCTGAAGGGCATTGGTGCAGGCTGGCAGTTTATGAACCCACAGGTCCAATTGGTAATCTCGCTTGGGAGCAAGGCGGCACAACAGCGCCACCTACTGCTGTTGCGGCGTTAGTAGTCACAATCTACGTTTCAGGTACTAACTACCAATCGTCTGACAATGTTAATCACTTGGGTACGATTTATCGATGTAAGCCTTGGCCGTTCACCGGCTGGTGCGGGCAGCGTGCGCCTGGCGTAGATAACGGTTGGGCCGAAGCCTGGGAAATTGTTGATGGTGTAAATGTAGAGACGGCAACTGGGGACATTGCCGATGGTGCACCACCAGCTCGTCCAAGAGTCACGGTGCCCACCGTGGTTTACATCGACTCTAATGATCCGGAGGACCCTCAAGATTTAGCTAATTATGTGGTTTCTTGGTTTATTGATGCTGGCGGCGTTAACGCAGACAATTGGAGCTTGCAAGAAGGTACAACCACCATTTTCTCTGGCTCTGTTACTGACGGTGGACGTAACCGCCAGCGCGCGGAGTTTTTGGTAACCAATCAAGACGTCGGCTTGTATGAGTATGCGGTAACTGTCAGCAGAGGCTCTAACTCAGTGACAACCGATCTGGCCCAAGTACAAGTATTACTTAACCCAGAAGCGGAGTTACCTGCACCTGACGATGGTGGGCGAACTTCACCTATAGCGAATAATGAAGAAGGCACCGAGCAATTGCCTCCAGGCAAACCACTGATCACACCTTTTTGGGAGACCCTTGCTGTTAACAATCCGTTCTCGGTGGCCTGGACTTTATGGTGGGGAATTAACGGTGATCACTGGCGTCTTTATGAAGATGATGTGGAAGTGTTCGCGGCGGATATTGCCCCGCAAGGTCGAAGAGAACAACGTTCAATTTATTCTGACACAGTCGGTGAGGCGTCTACGGGTTCACGTAATTACTACGTGAGCTTATGCCGAAATTACACCAATGAAGATAATTCTGTTACCGAATTGTGTACTGATTCAGACGTTGTTACTGCAACATTTGCAGCAATAGATGCTAGTGGTGGTGCGCCAGTTGTTGGCGGCGATGGCGGTTCGTCAAATATGAATCCAGCTGGTCGTGGTACTCAGGGTAGTGTCTCAGCAAGTGGCCGTGGCTCAATTTTGGCACCAGCTTTAGCAGTAGATCCAATCATTACCGCTGGTAATAAAGTTGTAGGCTACTTTACCGAGTGGGGTGTTTACGCGCGAGATTATCAGGTAGCCGATATTCCAGCCCACAAGCTGTCTACAATTAACTATGCTTTTGTCGATGTGGATATTCCAGGCAATCCAGTATTGTTAGATACCTATGCGGATTTAGATAAAAACTATGCGGCCACAGACAGTTGGGCTGTGAGTACGCCCAATGGTGAGGCCTGCGCAAGCGTTGATACTTCCGGTTTAGTGGTACCAAATGTTGCCTTCGGTGTTGACGGTGCCTTGGTCAAGGGTAATTTTAAGCAGCTTTGTGTGTTGAAAGTAAAATACCCTCATTTAGAAATTGTTTTATCTTTTGGTGGTTGGACTAGGTCGGGTAATTTTTACCCCATGGCGGGCAACGCCGCCGCTCGTGCAAACTTTGCCACTCAGGCTGTTGCATTGGCTCGCCGCTATGGCTTTGATGGCATTGATATTGACTGGGAGTTTCCGGTGCGCGGTGGCTTGCAGGAAGGCAGTGTTGTTGACCGTGTGAACTTTACCGCAATGATGCAAGCACTACGTAGCAGCATAGACGCAGATTCTGCTACGGGTGTTGTCAGTGCGGCTACGGGTTTGGTTAACCAGAGATTGTTGTTAACCGCGGCTGTTTACGCCGGCCCTGAGGACCATAGTGCTATTGGCCTATCTGGTACTGGTATTGATTTTGCCGCTGTTGAACCTCTTATGGATTATATCTACGTGATGGCTTACGACTTTCACGGCGGTTGGGAGGCCGGTACCGGTCGAACGGGACACAACGCGCCTTTGAATAACAATAACGATCACTTGGGCGAAGAGTTTAATATTGTCGCCGCGTTAAATAAGGTGCGGCGGAATGGTGGCAGCACAGATGTTGTACCCAACAGTAAACTGATACTGGGCACGCCATTTTATGGGCGGAATGCGGGGGGTGTTAGTCGTGGTAATAATGGCTACGGTCAGCCATTTACTACTTCTCCTGAAGGCACCTATGAAAAGGGCTTTAGAGATTATTGGGATATCGCACAAAATTTCAAAAATCTTCGTGGTTTCCAATATTTCTGGGACGACACCGCTCGGGTACCGTATTTGTTTAATAGTGGTGGTCGTGAATTTGTTTCCTTTGATGACCCAACGTCAATCAAGGTGAAGGCGTCATTTGCTAGAAACAGTGGTTTGGCTGGGGTAATGTTCTGGGAGTTGTCCGGTGATACTCGAGAAGTGACCAGCGACGGCCTTTCTCCTGAATCTGGAGCGCTGTTAAGCGCCACTTTAGCTGGCCTAGCCGATCCTACTTATGCTGCTAGTTCGCGTCCGCTGGCAGACGTAAATGCGCTTGTTACAACGGTTGTTGAGGCAGTGGACCCTGAGACGGAAAATACGGGCAGTGTTAACGGCCTGACCACTTTCGATGCGCTACCTCTTAGATATAGAGTGGTGCAAGGCGACGTGCGTATTGTCTCTTTTCAGGAGCCTATTGCCAGTGTCGCGGTGTCACGTTCTAGCATTGCGACTGCTTCTTTAGATACAACGAATAATCGCGTCACCATAAGCGGCTTACTGGCAGGGCGTGGTTCACTGAAACTAAGTTTGGTAGATGGCAGAGAATTTTTTGTTGGCATTGCAGTGGACACTAACGGTGAAACAACCACAAGTCCGAAGTTACCTTCTTATCTCACCATTGGTTCGGTGTCAGAAGACAGTGTGCCCGACCTGCGTTTTTGGGGTGATTTTGGCTACGAAAATACGCTGCAAAATAAAGAGATGGATATTCGTTATATCTATATCAATGGCGGTCCAAATCAAAACGGCGATGGCAAAGACTTTAACTTCAACTCTTGGCGTACTTCCAACAGAACACTGAAGTTTGCTCAAGAAAGCGTGCGCTATGGCATGGTGCCATTCTTTGTTTACTACAACATTCCAGATGGCGGTGAGAGTTACCAAACCGACCTGGCCCATACTCAAAGTACTGAATACATGCAGGCCTATTTTAAGGATCTGCGTCAGTTTTTGAGTGATGTACAAGATGTTATGGGAGATGACTTATACGGTATTATTTTGGAACCAGACTTTTTGGGCTATATGCAACAATTGTCAGGTAAGCGACCAGAGCAAATAAAGACTTGGGTGCGCTTTGACGAGACCGTTGGCGATGATGGCAAGCGAGCCTGCTCCAATGTTTTGACAGGCGGGCCTATTACTTATTCAGATTCCTATACCTTCACCGGGGACCTTGATTTCGATGTAGTAGATGGCAGCACCGGCTCAATTGCGTCCCTAGTTCGTGCAATAAACTGCACCATTTTTGAAAATGGCGGCAATGTATTGTTCGGGTGGCAGCTTAATCTTTGGGCTGATCAATTGGGTGCGGGTAATAAGGGTTTGTTGCGCGCTACTGACGCAGATAGCTCCTACCGAACAATTCAACAGGCCAGTCGTACGAACGCCAGAGATTTTATCCGAGCTAAAGCGGATAGCATTATCAACTACGGTTTAGAGGCGGGAATACTCAGTGAAGGCGCCGGCTTTGTTTCCATAGACAAGTATGGTTTAGATGCACAAGGTCACCAAAATCGCGTAGACCCACACGATTCCACATGGTTTTTCAATGCGGATCATTGGAACAATTACTTAGAGCTGGTGCGCGTATTTAACCGTACTTCTGGCGCACCAATATTGTTATGGCAATTACCTGTGGGACACATTAATGGTAGCCAAGAGACCAGTGCTTATACAGGCGCTCGGTTCACAGACTTCCCTAATACTTCCCGTCGTTTTGAAGACAGTTCGCCTAACTATTTCCTAGGCGACAGTTTTGATACCGGCGGTAATCCACGCTTGAGCTACTTTGCATCGAATGAAAATAATGATGCGAAGGTGAGCGCTCAGGGCGATGTGGTGACATGGCAGTCGCATATGCAGGAAGCAGCGGACGCGGGTGTGTTTTCTATTTTGTTTGGTGCCGGCGTGGGTGACAGTACCGATGGGGTGGGCATAGATCAAAGCTTGCCTACGGATAACTACTATTGGATTCAAAAAGTTCAGCAGTATTATCAAAATAGAATAGAACTAAATCCTATAGATTACTGCAGCATTGCTTATGTGGACGAGTCCCGAGCGCGCACAGAGGAAACGAATTTTGTTTATCGTGCAGATCGCAGTGCTTGTAATGAGTTGGAGCCTTAGTTGCTGGATAATATTATAGGTTAGGTACTTAGATCGGGCTGTTTGAATTTTCATTCAGCCCTTTTTTTGCCTCGCGCTAATTGCATAAAGTTCTCATTTGTCTTTGGCAAACTGTTGCATTCGACAAACAATTGCCCGCGATAAAAATTGCAATTCATAAACAACTGTTCCTGATAAAAGTGCGCAAGAAAAGATCAGGGGAAAAAGCGCTACGGTTGTGCAATTGACTGGTTCAAAAGTTAATCAATTCTTTCTTTTATAGCTTACCGGCATGCTCTTTATCCCAGAAATAAAGTTTGATGCCAGCCACTGGGGTTCTTCAATTATTTCAATGTCATGCAGGTGACTGAAAATGGTTTCAAACATGCAGTCTATTTCTACTCGCGCGATATGCTGCCCTAGGCAGACATGGGTGCCAGTTCCAAATGCGATATGCGAGTTAGCTTCCCTGGTTATATCGAAATTCTTTGGATTATCAAACTGACGCGCGTCATGATTGGCTGCTGCAAAGTAGCGCACCACTTTGTCGCCTTTGGCGATCTGTTGATCACCCAGTTGGGTATCTTGCGTTGCGGTGCGGCGCATATAAATCACTGGGCATACAGTACGTAGCATTTCGTCCCGTGCGCTGGGGATCAGGCTAAAGTCGCCGCGCAAATGCTCTAACGTTTTCGGTTGCTGGATGAGTTTTTGTAGACCGCCACTGACCAAGTTGCGAGTGGTGTCGCCGCCTGCATCTATCAACAGCATGAAGAACAGCTGAAAATCCACCACATCTAGTTTATAGCCGTCTACTTCTGCTTGGACAATTTGCGTTGCGAGATCGTTGCCTGGATTTTTATTCTTTTCTGCAAAAACTTGGGCTGCGTAGGTGAACATATCTACCCCGGCCTGGGCCATTGCGCCTTTGGGCAGCGCCTCTGGGGAGGTATGCAGAATTTCTGTAAGTCCGTAGAGTTTGCGGCCATCTTCTAGCGGAATTCCCATGAGGTCGGCGATGACTGCTGAGGGTAATTCGCCAGCCACGGTTGAAACAAAGTCTACTTCGCCACGTCCTTTGGGCAGGGCATTGATAATGTCCATTGTCAGTTCTTGAATGCGCGGACGCAGGTCTGCTGCTGGACCCCGCGTAAATTCGCGGCTGATCAACCTGCGAAATTGGGTGTGTTGAGGTGGGTCCATCATCAACATCATTTTATGCTCGCCGTCGAAAGCCAGCGCAGTGCCGGTTTCTGGGTCGGTGATCATAATGGTGGGCTCAGAAGAGAAAGTTTTTGGGTCGCGACCACTGTTGGCCACATCGTCAAACCGCGTCAGCGCCCAAAAGCCTGCGCCGCCTGATTCTTCGTGCCAATGTACTGGGTCATTTTCCCGCAGCCAGTCGTACTGATCGTGGGGGTGGCCGTTGGCAAAACTTTGGGGGTTGAGTAGGTCGATGTGCATTTAGCTATGCTCCAACTGGGTAGATTCAGTGTTTATTTATTTTTTCTATTTCTTTGCATTTATGCAGCGCGCTGCCGTCTCAGCAGATGACATGTAACGCGCAATGTGACGTCTTTGCAGGCGAGAGTATGCGTTTTGCAAGTGCGACGACTAAGCCCCTTCAAACAGCCTTTTAGGGTTGTCGATAAACAGCATGTCTATGTCGGCTTGCGTTG
>OJIR01000681.1_pt1 | contig 10226 bp, 9 predicted proteins | sample 1595711 | NCBI WGS metagenome assembly OJIR01 (sample SAMN05416846, study PRJEB24817) | seawater metagenome | isolation source: Sea water | place: Canada:Atlantic | collected 2013-07
TACACTAGATCGCTCGTCGGCAGCGTCAGATGTGTATAAGAGACAGCTATTATAACTGGATTTAATCCACCTTTTTTAATTATCTTTGTGTAGTTGTTAATATCTGAAAGTTTTGAAGCGACAAATAAAATTTCCATTGTGTTGTCTTTTTCATTTCTATTAATGACTTGATGAAAAATTGAGTAGTCAGCTAAATTATCGGTAAGCTGCACTAGGTTTTCCCATAACGAATCTGTTTCAACAGCTTTTTGTAATTCTACATCAGTCATTAATGGACTGGTAACAACTCTGATGATTGCACTAGTTACAGGAATTGCTATTGCAGCATTTGTTGTTGTAATTTTAGATCTTTGAATAGCTAATTGTAATTCTGAACCAAGATCATCTAAATGATCTAAAACAGAGACATCTTCTGGTAAGTTTGTCGGGTGAATATAAAACTTATCTAATATCCATTGATTTGAATTATTTGAAGAAACTTGAGCTAATCTAATTTCTTTATTTGTAATTTCTACACCAAGAATTTCTTCTCCTTGAATGGCTGATTTTCCTAATTTATTATTTAATGCAGGAGTTAATTTAGCTTTTATTTTTTCAAAGAAACCTTGAGCTTTTTTAATTTTTTCTCCTTCAGTAACTTGATTTGGAGTATCTGAGTTGTTGTTAGGGGTTTTTTTTTTGAATAAATTTTTAAACATTTAATATTTATTTTTTAAACAATAGATTGCTTATCTTTTATACAAAAAAAATGAAATTCTATACTATTATTATTTGATTGACCCATAATGGTGTCCACTTAGTCAATAACTACAAAATTAACATTACATATTATAAAAAATCTACTATAAAACAGGGCATGTTTGAAAAATTAGAACAACTCGCAAAAGATAATAAAAAAATATCAGATTTTCATTTAAGAGCAGGTTCACCAATGGCCTATAGACAAACAGGTGAAATTATTAAAGTTGCAGATGCAATGGTTACAGCTCAAGATCTTCAAGACCTTCTAAGTATGAATTGTAATGAGGAAGAACTAAATAAATTTGAAAAAACTCACGAGCTAGATAGTGCTGTTATGTTGAGTGGTTTAAGATTTAGAGCTAATTTTTACAAAACCATTAAAGGCCCTGCTGCTGTTTTAAGAAGAGTTGAAAGTAAAATTCCAGAAATGTCAGATTTTGCTCTACCAGAAGTGCTTTATGATATTATAGATATGCATAAAGGTTTGGTATTAGTTACAGGTCCAACTGGATCTGGAAAATCAACAACTTTGGCTGCAATTGTAAATGAAATTAACAAAACAAAAACTCATAACATTATTACAGTAGAAGATCCTGTAGAATTTATTCATAAAGATCAACAGAGTATTATTTCTCATCGTGAAATTGGAAAACAAACTCAAAGTTTTGCCTCCGCTTTAAAGGCTGCTTTAAGAGAAGATCCTGATGTAATTTTAGTTGGAGAATTAAGAGACCTTGAAACTGTAGGTTTAGCACTTACGGCAGCTGAAACTGGTCACCTTGTTTTTGGAACGTTACATACAAGTGGAGCGCCAGAAACTATTAATAGAATTATTGATGTTTTTCCACCTGAACAACAATCACAAATTAGAGCTCAAATTTCAACTTCATTAAAAATGGTTGTCACACAAAGATTATTGAAAACAAAAGATGGTCAAGGTCGTGTTGCTGCATTTGAAGTTATGAAGTGTACACCGCCAATACAAAATTTAATTAGAGAAGCAAAGATTCATCAAATTCCAAGTATTATGCAAACCTCTGTTCGTGATGGGATGATTACTATGACTAAATCATTAGAAGAGCTGGTTGCATCAGGAAAAATAGATGCGAATGCTGGTAAAGAACACTAAAGGTTTTTCACTCTTAGAATTATTAGTTGTTGTTGCAATAATTGGAATTATCTCTGGAGTTGCCTACCCTAATTTTTCGAGTTGGAAAAAAGATAGAGAGACAAGGGTATTTACAGAAAAAGTTGCAAATTTATTTTCTTCCATCAGTACATCTGCTCAAAGAGGCTCATACCCCTATGTCCAAGTTTATTTTAAATTTGATCAAGGTACATTTAAAGTTTACGGTAAAGGAATGTTGCAAGACAGTATGACTAAACTATTAAATGCAGGTACAGCTTTAAATTGTTCAATGGTAAATTCTGGTTACTGGTCAAATCATGAAATAAAAATCATTGAAAGTGATGAGGTGGCTCTTGGTATAAACTCCAATTCTGCAGTTTGCTTTTCTCAAGATAGTTCTTATTATAAAACAATGGGTAATTTATCTGGAGAAATTAGTATGATTATTTGTGCAAAATCTATAGCTGTATCTGGCAAGTGCCCAGTGCAAAATGATTTAAAGCAAGGTGACCAAGCATATTTAATTGAATGGAATAGGTTTTCCAATATAACAAAATACCGATGGAGTGGCAGTGATTGGTCTATACAATAAATCTAAAAATATATTAGGCTTAACGCTGATTGAGGCCCTTGTTTCAGTGGTTATAGTAGGTATTGGCTTTGTCTCTATATTTCAGATGGTTAATTATTCTATTCAATCAATAGATGTCTCAGGTGAAAGAACTAAGACTAATTTTTTGGTCTCAATGGTTGCTGAAGATTTAATGGCTGACAAAGATCAAGAATATGGTGGTAAAAAATTTTACGAACATCTTTTAGGAACCGGTAATAAAGGTTGGCGTATGGGAAGTTGCTCAAGTGGGGCAAGTTCAAGTTCAAGTTATACTAATGCGCCACAAAATAAGATGGAGAAATGGGACAATCGCTTTTCAAAAAAAAGAATAAAATGTAAAGGACCCAATGATATTAAGGCTCTTAAAATTTTTGATATTTGTCACTCTTCTGTTTCTCCTGGTTGCAACTACGTTGGTGTCAATGATTCAAAATATGAGAGACAACTTTATTATAATAAAAAACACTTTGGTAGAATGGAAGTTAATTTAAATAACGGAACGAAAAGAAAATATATTTATTTTCAAATTGATTAATGGGAAAAAAAAATTTTAAAAGTATCAAAGGAATTACTTTAATTGAGATTTTAATTGGAATTGTAGTATCATCAATCATGATGGCTGCAATGTATACAACTTATAGTGCAGTAAATAGTACCTATAGCCAAGTTACAGATCGTGCAAAAATAAGTCAAAGTGGCAGAGATGTTTTGGGAATGATAATAAGAGATATCCGTATGGCAGGATTTAAATATTTTAATGACAACATTCAATCAACTAATGAACATATTCCAATACTTATAACTAAAAGTGGATCATCAGGTAAATGTTGTGATAAAATAGAAATTGTTTATGGAGATGTTACATATTCAAATGCAACTCCTCCAGTCATAAGTTACTCAAGATATAAAATAACTTACTCAGGTAAAGCGTCCACTCTTATTGATAAAATAACAAACCGACCTATTGATGCATATGCTGTTTTTAAATCAAAAAAACTATGGGTTCCCTCAAGTACATCATGGGAAGTGCCGAGTGGTAATGATAAATTTTATGACGATGTAAAAGTGGTCGACTATGTTGTGGATTTAGAATTTGTACCAATTGATGAAGTAGGATTAAAAATTAATCCCCCACCCACAGCTACTAATGCTAATAAAGATAAGGTTTATAAAATAAAAATTGTAGATATAATCTTAACTACAAGATCTACTAAGCCTTATTTTAGATCTAACATTTCTCAAACTATTTATTCATTAGCAGATAGTAATCGTAACATTTCAAAAACAGATAAATTTTTAAGAGATTCAGTGACTGTAAGTGCTCATACTAGAAACTTGGGATTATAATAATGAAAAAAAATGAAAAAGGTTTTGCTTTAATATTGGCGCTAGTTTTACTGCTCGTGATGTCTTTAATGGGTGGTGCACTAATTGTTATTTCATCTGGGGATCATGAAAATAATAATTCAAGTGATGAATTTCAGCAAACTTTTTATGTTGCTGAAACTGCTTTAAGAGAAGGCGAACAATGGTTGCTTGATAAATTTTTAGGTCCCTGGGACAAAGGTACTAACAAAAGAGATCTAACAAATAAAGGTTTACCAAACAATAAAGCTACAAATTGGGATGGTAATATGGGAACCTCAGCACTCAGAAATAATTACGATACTAGTAGCAGTTTTTTTTATAATACAAATAAGGTTTGTTATAATTCCTTTGGTGATTTGCCTAAACCAATCAAAGTTGCTCACGCTGAAAGTAATAACTATGGTGAACTACTTATGAAATCATTTGCTTCAACGTCAAATGATGAAAAAAAAGAGGCAGAATATCTACAAAGGTATTTTTATGAGTTTTTTGTTACACAAATAGGTCCAGCTCCTTTTAGAGGAACTGGAGCTAGTATTAAAAAAAAAGCAACAAATACTTCTGCAGACGGAATGGCCTATAGAATTTTTGCATGTGGTATATTTAATGCGGATAACGAGACTAATAGCAATAACTCAAAAAAAAGAGTTATTATACCTTTAGAAAGCATAGTCGTATTACCCAAATAGCCTACAATGGTCTTATTTATTATAAAAATATTTTATAATATTTGCTATAAATGTAGAGAAAATAAAAATAAAGTAACCTCATACTCAATGAAAAAAATTTTTATACCAATCCTAAGCTTTTTACTTTCCTCTTTATATATATCTACAGCTCAAGCTGCTTGTAATTTTCAAGCAAAACTTGGAGAGAAAAAAACTACATTTGAAGAAAGAAAATTTCCATCAAGAGGCTTTCCAATGGAACATGTTGGCCTTGAAGTTTATCCAATGCTTGCAGAAGACATTTGCTCTAATCAAAAACTAAAAGACATTGGAATAGAATACAAATTTTTAAATGACGAGTTAATTGCAATTAATATGGTTGCACTTAATGGTGAAAATAACTCTGTATCAGAAAAATTAACTTTAATGAATTATGCTAAAAATAATTATGGTACTTTTGACACAACACAAAATCCTAAATCTTATAGTGGTTATGAAATATTTGAAAAAACTAATCAGTTTATAGTATATCAAAGATTACCTGGAGAAGATGGTATTATTGATGAACAAATTTATATAACAACACAAGAACTTGATACAAAGCTAATGGAATTTCATAAAAAGATGGAATTACAACAAGCTGAATAGACATGATTAAAATGAAAAAAATATTTATTGGACTATTTGTGTTTATATTTATCCATATAGAGCAAGTTAGTTCAAAATCTCTACCTCCAGGAACGGGTGCTGGAGATGTACCAGCAAATATTTTAATCATGCTTGATAAATCAGGAAGTATGGGTTGGCGTATGAGTGGTGGAACATCTAGCATGAGATTACCCTATGATGCAGATGCGGACAGTAATGGTGATATTATAGTTTCACAATATAATAGAGATGGTGTTAAAAAATTTGTTTATGGCTCTTCAAGTCTTGATACTGGCTTTGGTACTAATGGTGTAACTGGAAAATCTGGAAATTGTAAAACATCTTATTCTTACAGCGGTGAAACTTACAACGATGTATATTATACAACTGCTTATTATGAACGAGCTGTTGTTGCAATTAGAGCAAGTGATGGAGCATGTTTAAGAAAATATGATCTTGGTGGCTATCCATATAATATGACCATCGATCAAAGTACTGGTACGCTTTATGTTGGGCATAGTGGGGGTTTAAAAAAGATAAACCTTAGCAACAATCAAATGTCCAATTGTAGTGTGAGTACTCCATTGAGATATAGTTATGGTACCAAAATAAGTGGTGGATACATTTATGCTCACTACAGAAACCGTATGTATAGATATGCTGTATCAAACTCGAATTGTCCAAGTGGTAGTGGATCAAATTTTAAATACCCAGAGGGTAGTTATGTTGGATTAGAAGCTAATCCAAATAATTCAAATTTATTATGGACAATCTCTTGGGGTAGTAGCAAGATGAAAGAAATCACTGTAAATGGTAGTGGAAATGGATACACGTTAAATAAAAATATTGGATCTAGAAGTATGTCTCCTTCTACTTCATCACGAACATATTTTTATTATCCTTGGGGATTAGGCTGGGATCAAACTAACAATAGATTAATTGCAGCTAATATGAACAATGGTACCGTTCAAATATTTGATACTAATGGCACATGGATTAAAACTATTGGTGGTTTACCAAGCACTAGAATGCAAGCAGCAGCAGCAGCAATAAAATCATTAGTAACTGATGCTTCTTTAACATCAGGTGTAGATTATGGCTTTGCATATTGGTCTTCTGGCTCTGCAGGTTTTTCAAGGTGGAATGGTAATCATAAAACTGGCTCAGGCTCTGCAACACCTTGCAGCAATAATAATTGCTTAAAAGTTCCAATTCATAAAGGTGGTGCGGCTCAAATTGCTCAAATGATAGATACGGTTAATCCTGGTGGAGGAACTGATGCTAGAGCATTCATGAAAATTGCTAGATCATATTATTTAAATAGTACTTATACTCCAATTGATAGCAATTCTTTAGATTGCCAAAAAAGTTATGTAGTAGTTATTGGTGATGGAGATTGGCAATATCATGCTCAGGCTGTGAGGTTAGCAAGTTCTTTATTTCAAGTACATGGAATAAGAACTTATACGGTTGCATTTGGAACTGGTATATCAGCTAGTGGACTTAGAAACTTCAATGCACTTGCTGTTGCTGGAGGAACTACTAAAGCAATCGTAGCAACTACCGGTGAATCTTTAAAATCACAGTTAAAAGCTGCAATTTCTCAAATTATTGCAAATAAACTTTCATTTACTGCTCCCGCAATAACAGCAACTGTTGACCAAGGCGGGTCAGTGTATCAAGCAAAATTTAACTATGAACAAAACAAAGAATGGACTGGTACGCTCACAAGTACTAAAATTAATGCTGACGGAACCTTTGATGATCCACCTGTAGTTAATTGGGATGCAGCTAATGTATTAGACTCTCCATCTTCAAGAAAAATTTGGAGTGTGATACCAGGAACTGATTATGCTGCAGAAAATTATAATAACTTTAATCAAAACAATGCAGTAGCAATTGGAAATGTCATGGCTATTTATGGTAATGATATTTTAGATTATCATCGAGATACTAATAATAGTGATGGTTCAACAAATAATAGAAGGTGTGCAACTACTTCTGGTGTAATTGATGGAGTGACTGATGATCAGATAGGGTTAATAAATTTTATCAGGGGAACTGATTATTTTGATTATGATGCTGATTGTAATTTAACAGAAACTAGAAAAAACAGCAATGGAGCAAATGTACATATGGGGGATATTTATCATTCGCAATTGGTTGTTGTTGGTGCTCCATCAGCAGAGACCTCTTATGTCTCAATAAATCAAGAATCCTATTTTAGATCTATAAAAGGTTACGATGCATGGGCTCAATCATTAGAAAATAGAAAAGAAATAGTTTATGCTGGATCAAATAGTGGAATACTTCACGCATTCGATGCAAAAACTGGAGAAGAAGAGTGGGGTTTTATACCTCCTCTAATTTCACCAAAATTACCTTTAGTTATGAATACGCTTTTAAATCAACCAACAAAAGGAGGCTCAAATACAGTATTTGGTGTGGATGGTTCACTTGTTGTTCATGATATGTATTTTAAAAGCCCTTTAGATACTGCTAAAAAATGGCACACAATACTTTTTGTTCCCTATGGAAGAGGTGGTAATGGATTTAGTGTTTTAGACGTTACTAATCCAATTCGACCACTACATTTATACTCCATGTACAATGATAGTATGAATAATAAAGTTTATAGAGTAGATCACAATCAAAATATTTATGTTTATGATTACATTGCAAAATCTTATTCTTTAGCTTCATTTGAGGAATCAATTAAGGTTACTGACAATTACATTAATAATCCTAGTGTATCAAATACTTGTAACAATTCACTTAACACTTCATGTTACAAAGGAAGAACTTGGACATTCCCAGTTCAAGGTGTTAGCAAAAGTGATCTTAATGTAATTTATAACGGTAGCACTTATACTAACTTTAGTCTTTCAACTAATAGCGGTGGAGATACTGTGATTACTTTTGGAACAGACATAACTTATTCAGCTGATCTTGGTGATACAAATATTAGTTCACAAATTGGAGTATATATCAAGCCAAATTCACAACAAACTGGAGTTCTAACTGATCCTCAATATGACTACAGTTTATTAGGTGAAACTTGGTCAGATCCAAGAATTTTTAGAATACCTAATAACGGTGCAGGTGATACTAACATTGAGGATGATATTTATGTAGCTGCTATGGGTGGTGGAATGGGTGCACAGTATGAGGGTGTAGGATCAAATTTAACAATAATTAACCTTGAAGATAATACGAATCCAGGAGCACTGCTAAAGGTGATCGAAATAGAGGATACTGTTACAAGTGATATTGTTAACTCAACACCTGCAGCATCAGTATTAATTACTCCTGATACAGCAAGAGGTATAAATTTTACTGGTGCATTACTTTACCTTAATGATCTAGAAGGAAAAATAACAAAATTTAATTTAACCAATATGTCAGATGATGGTAATGGAAATGCTATTAAATTATATGATAGTACCACTCTATTTACGGCTGGATCAACGTCTGCTAATGGTCGTTATATGTATCATGCAATGGATGCAACCATAGGTGACTCTACAAATACTTTTTGGTTATTTGCAGGGACAGGTGATTATGAAAGAATTAATGACACAACAACAGGTGTTGAAAATTATTTGCTAGGAATAAAAGATTCTGATTTTCCTTTATACAAGGATATTGCAACACCCGCTAACGCTGATGATATAACTAATTGTAAAAATACTACCAACGATAAAACGGGTGCAAGTTGTCCTGAAAATGCAGATAAAGGTTGGTATGTAAGTTTAAGTGACTTTAAGAAGGTTACTGCGGAACCAACAGTTCATAGAGGGGTAGTTTACTTTCCTCTTTTTAAACCTACTACCGGATTAAACAAATGTGCTGTAGGTGCAGCACTAATTTGTGCTGTGGATGATGAATGTGGAACAGACTTAAACGCTAAAATTGGTGGAGGAGGATCTCAATCAATCACATTCCAAGACACACAAAAAACAGTATCTACTACAGATGATTGTAAATTTGTTGGTATGGGTGTTTTGTCAAAAATTGTAACATTTGCAGATAAATTGTTTGCTAACATTGCAGGAAAATCTGGAGGAAAAATAACTGATTTTGTAAATATAGATGCTGCTGTAGGTGGCGTTTCAACATACAGAAATTCTTGGAGACAAAACTACTAAAATAATTTTAGATAAGAGTAAAAAACCCACAAAAAACCAGTTATCATTGTAAAAAAAATTAAGACAAGTCCAACAAATGTGTCTTGGTTAACTTTTTTTCTCCATTTTTTTGGAAAAAAATTTAATGAATAAGCGTAGATAATAACAAATATATTTAGAGCTGAAAAAATAATATTTATAAATAAAAAAATTGTCATTAAAAACCTTAATTTGGTAAATGAATTCCAAGACAAGTTATATCATCTCTTAATTCATTTAAGTCTTTTGTTAATATACTAGATACATGTTCAATTATTTCTTTAGGATCTGTTGATTTTATTTTTTTAATTTCATTTTCAAAACCAGTAACAGTGAGCTCTTCTTTATTATTAATATAGCCCTCTGTGAGACCATCTGTGTAAATTAATATAGTCTTATCTGCTATATCCATTGTAGTTGTTTTAAAGTGATCTTCATTTTTGACCATCATCATTCCAAGTGGAGGTAAAGTTGCATCAAGATACTTAAAATCAAAAGATGCATCTAAAACCATCATCGGCTCATGACCAAGATTTACATATTCCATTTCTTTTTTTTCGATATTAATTTTTCCAATAACAGCAGTAATGAACATTGATTGATAAGACGAATCTTTTACCTGATTGTTGATATACATTGCAGTTTTAGATAATGAGGAGTTCATTTTAGCAAGAGATCTGAAAACAGAGGCTGCATTTGCCATTAAAATACCTGCTTTAATTCCTTTACCCGATACATCAGCAAGAGTGAAAAAAAACTCATTATCATTTACTTTATAATAATCATAATAGTCACCTGAAACATCTTTAGCAGGTGTATTTTTTGCAAATACATATTTTTCAATTCTGTCTCTTATACACATCTGACGCTGCCGACGAGCGATCTAGTGTAGA
>OJIR01000683.1_pt1 | contig 10202 bp, 10 predicted proteins | sample 1595711 | NCBI WGS metagenome assembly OJIR01 (sample SAMN05416846, study PRJEB24817) | seawater metagenome | isolation source: Sea water | place: Canada:Atlantic | collected 2013-07
AAAATTCTACTTGGAAAGTCTGGGCCTTCCAATTATGATTTGTAAACCTTCAACATTCATTAAGTCTAAATCATTTTTTTTCAATTTCTTTTTTATAAACATTTAAAGTATTTTTCAACATTTTTTTTAATGTAAAAAAATTATTCTTTTTTATTTTAGGAGGTTTACCTATCCATTTTGTAGCTAAATTTACTACATCATCAATATTTCCAACTTTAATTAATCCTTTTGGAAGTAATTTTATAAGTTGCTCCTTAACACCACCATGTGAGTAGGCAATCACAGGTATTCCTAAACTTAAGCTTTCAAGTGATACCCGCCCAAAAGCCTCTGGCTCCTTGGATAAAGAAAATACTATCCTTGAAATTGACATTATTTCTGTAATATCTTTTCGATTACCAACAAATGAAATATTTTGGTTTAGCCCAAGCTTTGCTATTTGAGCTTTCAGTTCTTTTGTAAATTTTTTATTCTTGTCTTCATCGCCAACTATCAATCCATGAACATTTGAATATTTTTCGATTATTTTTTTGAGTACCTTTAGAAAATCATCTTGACCTTTCCAGCGAGTTATTCTTCCTGGAAGGGTTAATATTATTTTATTTTTTGTTTGAGGAAAGTTTTTATGCCATTTTTTTAACCACTTATGTGATGCTTTATAGTTATAAGGGAAAGTTTTATCTGATACACCCCTATAATTTAGCACGAGCTTTTTCTTATCAATCTTGAAATTTTTAAGAACATACTCCCTTATCATTTTTGAAACGACAATTACTTTATCTCCCTTGGTCATGATGCTACTGTAGAAATTTACTGAGTAAGGTCCATGCACTGTAGTAATAAAAATTGGCCTATTTTTATTATTTATTAACTTGATAGCAAAAAAACAAACCCAGGCTGGTAGTCTTGATCTTGCATGAACAATATCAATTTTATTTATTTTAATGAGATTGATTAATTTAAAAATAGTAAAAATAACAAGAGGATTTTTTTTACCTACTCCAAGTTTGTAATGTTCTCCTTTATCACCCCTTAACTCCTCTACCATTTTTCCGCCATTGGATACTACTAAAGTTCTGTAGCCCTTATTTACTAAATACTTATTCACCTCGAGAGTCCCTCTTTCCACACCACCTGAGTTTAAGTCCGGTAAAACTTGTAAGATTGTAATTTTTTTACTTAAAACCATATTTTTTGAATAAACTTAGCAACTCTTTCAGCTTCATTTTGAATAGTTATTTTATTTCTTATTTTCTTCTTAATTGTATTTATTTCGCCAGATAATTTTGATTTTTTTTTCATTTTAAGTTCTAAGATATCTGTATAAGCTCCCGAGGCAATTGCTTCTATGAGCATAGAATATGAATCATTTGTAACCCATATATTTTTTACCTTAATAATATTTTTATCAAGCCAATCGTTCATTATTTTAGTATATTCATATAGCTTTATATTTTTAATTTTTGATTTGTTAAATTCATTAATAAATTCTATCGGTGTTCTTCTTGAAGTTGTTATAAGTAATTTTTTAAATTTAAACTGTTTAGATATATTTTTAATTTGCTCCAGCACTCTTTTTGAATCCCAATAATAATGTTTAGAAGGGCCTCCAATTAAAAATAAAGCCATATTTTCTTTTTTTTTCTTATTTAAATTAAAGTTTACTAAGGGGGTATTCGTGATGAAGACATTACTAACACTTTTCACGCCATCATGTTTAGGGATAACGCATAAATCAAAGAACCTAAGGGGGAGGCTTGGTTTCATAATTACTACTATTTTTGCACCAAAACATCTTTTTATAGCTAATAGATATAAATGCGTTTTATGGCCTGCACCAATGGCAATATCTGGGTTAATTAATCCCTTATCTAAATTATACTTTTTGAATATTATAGCCAAGAATGGATTTGTAATATTTTGAATATTGATATTAAATATCTTACACCTAGCTTGGCTTTTTAAATTTTCTACTAAAGCTAAAGATTGTTTGTCATGGCCTGCTTTACCATCAACAAGCCTCCAAATAGTTTTAATTTTTTTCATCCCTTCTTAAACTTGAATTAATTTTAATATTTCATCAGCCGATTTTGGCGCCATTGTGATTCCATATCGATAATGGCCAGAATTAATATAAATATTTTTATGAAACCTATCCATCTTTATAAGTGGAATATTATTTTTTATTCCAGGTCTCAATCCTGCCCATTGCTCGCATGGTTTAGAATCTTTTAATTCAGGTACAAGACTAATTGTTTTTTCTTTTAGGTCATATGCTGCTTGAATTGTAGTTGTATTATCAAAGCCAACATTTTCAATAGTACTCCCTGCTACTATCGCCCCACATTTCCTCTGCAGTAAGTAAAAATTTTCTGAATATAAAATTTTATCAAGCTTTATGCTGGGTTTCTTAAATTTGATTAATTGTCCTCTAACAGGATAAATTTCTACTTTGCCATTATTTATAATATTAGAACTCCAAGCTCCTGCTGTAATAATAAAGATATCACCTTCAATTAAACCATTATTATCAGTTGGCCACCCGTTTATATAATTAGATTTTCTTTGGATTTGCTTGAGGTTACAATTTTCAATTAATCTAACACCAAGGGTAGAAATATAACGCTTCAGAGATATCATTAATTTTTTTGGATTAATTTGAGCTACATTTACAAGTTCAAATGATGGTCTATTATTAAATAAACATTCGTTTATTTTAAAATTATTTTTTTTAGCCCATTGCACAATCTCTTTCTTATCGGATGGCTCAATACAGATCATGCCTGACTCAATAAATTCTGGGTCTCCAAATCCACCATGTATTAGTTTTTCCGATAAATTCTTATAGAAGGCTGATGCTCCTGAGCATAATTGGTATACTTTGGATTCATAATTCCATGGCATTAATGGAAATATAATACCCGCTCCCGCTGCTGATGACTCTTCTCCTACAAATGATTTATCCACTACAGTTACATCGTATCCACTTTCTTTAAGTTTAATAGCAGTTACACAACCTACAACTCCTCCCCCTATTATTACGGCTCTTGCAGCCACTAACTATTCTCCATTAATTGTATATTTTTCAAATAAATTTAAGTTGTCTTGGGTGCCTATAATTACTAATATATCTCCTGCGGATATTACAATATCTGGCCTTGGCTCTATATTTTCTAACATATTAGGTCTTCTTATATATTGAATTTCAATATCAAAATTCTTCAAAGACATACTTGAAATTTTATTATTGCAAACAGAAAAATATTCTTTTATTTCAATTGAGTGAAGTTTAGGTAAGTCTTGACTAGAAGCTTCCTGATCAACATCAGTTGCTCCAGCAAAATACCCCCTAAACATTTTATATCTTTCGCTTCTAAAGATTCTAATTTTCTTAATTACATTACTTAGAGGTACTCCAAGTAAAACTAGAGCATGCGATGCCAACATTAAACTCCCTTCTTGTACCTCAGGAACTACATCTGTGGCCCCTGCATTTTGTAATTTATCTACTGACGATTCATCTTTAGTTCTGACAATTACCGGCAAAATGGGATAAGACTCTCTAATAACGTTAAGCACTTTTTCTGTTGCCCTATCATCTGTATACGCAACGATTATTGCCTTTGCTCTTTCAATACCTGCTGCTTTGAGTACGATCCTCCTACTTGCATCACCATACATAACATTTTCGCCTGCTATAGACGCGTCACTTACTCTATTTAAATCCATATCGATAGCGATAAAACTAATATTTTCTTCTTTTAGAAATCTCCCAAGGTATTGTCCACTTCTCCCATAACCACATAAAATAACGTGATCTGAATAATCATGTCCTACCCCTTCAATTTGCTTAATGAGAGTTTCTGATTTTTTTGAATATCCTTTCGAAACCCATCTAGCAATTCGACCATTAAATGGAATTAATATTGGTGCTATCAGCATAGACAATAAACAAACAGATAATATTATTTGAAAAATGTCCCCTGTAATAATTGCATTTTTTTGGCCCAGTGCAAGAATTACAAAACTAAATTCCCCCGCCTGAGATAAAATGATTCCTGTTCTAATCCCAACCCCTAACTCATACTTAAACATGCTTGTTAAAGCTGTGATTAGAATAATTTTAAAAGCTGTAAAAGTTACCAGTAATAAAATAATAAGAGAGAAATTATCGATTAATATCCCGATATTTAACATCATGCCGACACTTATGAAAAATAAGCCTAATAAAATATTTCTAAATGAAGTAATGTCTGATTCTACTTGGTGTCTATATCGAGTTTCAGAGATAATCATGCCAGCAAGAAATGCTCCTAGAGCATAAGATAAACCAGCAAGCTTGGTGGCATAAGAGAAAATAAGAGTGATCATTAAAACATTTAAAACAAATAATTCTCTTGATTTATTTTTTGCAACAATATCAAACCAAAAGTTCATCACTGGTTTACCAGCTTTAAAAACAATAAATAATAAAAAAACAATTTTTAATAGTGCAAAGATAACCAGTTTAAATAAATCTGCATCTAAATTATTAAATACAGGGATCAATATTAAAATAAATATCACCGCAATATCCTGAAATAATAGAATCCCAATAGACAGTCTTCCATGTCGGCTATTTAAATCTAATCTCTCAATCAAAATCTTTGATACTATCGCTGTAGAGGACATAGTAAGTGCTGCCCCAATAATAAATGCTGAGGGTAATTGCAATCCAAAAAACACTCCACATATTATTACAGCTAGGAGTGTGATTAAGACTTGAGATCCTCCTAAACCAAATAATATATTTCTCATTGAATTTAACTTGGGTAAACTGAATTCCAAACCAATTGTAAACATTAAAAATACAATACCAAATTCAACAAAATGACGACTTGATTCAGAGTCTGGAAGAATTCCCAAGGCATTGGGACCAAGAACAAGTCCCACGACAAAATACGCAATCATAGGTGGTAACGATAAATATTTAAAAAGTGCCACCAAAAACACGGAGCTTACTAATAATAAGATTATTAACTGAAGAGATTCAAACATAAACTATAAAACCTTTTTTTATATTCTTTATTCTACTATCAATCCACTCTATACTTATGGAATTGTAATTAAATTTAGTTGAAATTATGTCATCTAAGAGAATAAAACTTGCTCAAAACGTTTTAAAAATTGAAGCGAATGAAATATTAAAAGCTAGCGGTAAAATATCAAATGAATTCTCTGAAGCAGTAGAATGTATTCTTGGCTGTGAAGGAAGAGTTATTTTAAGTGGTATTGGAAAATCAGGGCATATTGCAGGAAAGATAGCGTCTACTTTTTCAAGTACAGGTACACCATCTTTTTTTATGCACCCCGGTGAAGCTAGCCATGGTGACCTTGGTATGATTACTGAGAAAGATATTGTAATCTTTCTTTCTAATTCAGGTGAGAGCCATGAACTCATAGTGCTGCTTCCTCTTATTAAGAGGATAGGCGCAAAAATAATCAGTATTACTGGTGATACTAACTCTACTTTATTTTCTGAGAGTAACATTCATATAAATTCCTCAGTGACAAAAGAGGCATGTCCTCTTGGTCTTGCTCCTACAGCCAGCACATCCTTAATGTTAGCATTAGGTGATGCACTTGCAGTTTGTGTTCTTAATGAAAGAAATTTTGGTACAGAGGATTTTGCGAGGTCCCATCCGGGTGGCTCCCTTGGTAAAATTGTTCATGTTAAAGATATTATGATTAATTTGAAATCTACGCCAAAAATTAATCTTGAATCTACAATTAAAGATGCAATAGAGGAAATAACAAATAAAAAATTAGGTTTTACAGCGATCATTGATAAGCAAAATATACCAAAAGGAATTTTCACTGATGGTGATTTAAGAAGATCGCTTTTAAACCGAATTAGTCTTGATACGCCTATTTCTAAAATAATGAAAAAAACACCTTTTACTTTAAGTGGTTCACAAATGGCAATAGAGGCACTTAAACTTATGGAAAAACAAAAAATTACATCGTTTTTAATTATTAGAGAGGATAAGTCTTTAGTTGGCTCATTGACATTACAAAGCCTTTTTAGAGCCAAAATTTTATAATTATCCTATGAACATACTATCAACAGCATTTGCTTTGATTTTTATAGCTATTGTTGCATTAGCGTCATTTTGGCTTAAAGAAGAGGTCATTAATGAATATAAAAAATTTTCAATCAGTAAAAATAGTGGGCCGTCGTTTTTTCTAAAAGATTTTGATTCAACTAAAACAGATGAAGATGGAAATTTACAATCTTCACTTCAAGCTGAGTACATGAGGCATTTTAAAGACCAAGATAAAACTTCTCTTTCTAAACCTTTCTATACTAAATATAAAAATAAAAATAAACATTCAACTATTTATAGTGACGTGGGTGAAATTAGTGATAAAGGTGAGCAAATTATCCTTAAAGAAAATGCTATTCTTATTAGACTTCCTACAAAAACAAAAAGAGTTTTAAAGCTTTTTACTCATGAACTGAATATCTATTCTGAATTAGACGTTGTTACTAGTCAAAAAGCTGTAAAAATGATTCAAGAACCAAATATTGAAATAGATGGTATTGGAATGAAGTATGATAATAAAGATGGAATTTTAAAACTTCTAAGCAACGTTAAAGTTCGCTATGAAAAACCAAGGGGAGATCAAAGATTCAAAGAGTGAATAAAAAAAATATAAATATATATTTTGCTTTCATAATAGCAGTTTTTTTTTCTCAGCATGCTATTTCAGAAGAGGCAGATAGTGACAAACCTATTGAAATTGAGGCTGATACAATGCTTGTAGAAGAAACAAAAAATACCAGCACTTATGAAGGGGATGTCATTCTTACCCAAGGAACTCTAGTGATAAATGCAGATAAACTTATCATTAGAGAAGATAGGCAAGGCTTTCAACATAGCACTTCTATTGGCAATCCAACAACCTTTAAGCAAAAAATGGAAGGGTCTGATGAGTATATTGAAGGAAAGGCTCTTCGTATAGAGTACGACGGTCACATGGATAAAATCCACTTATATGAAGAAGCCTTTGTAAAAAGAGGTGATGACGAAGTATGGGGAGATTACATTATGTATGACGCGACCAGTGAGGTTGCTCAGGCACTTTCCAGAAGAGATACGGACGGATCAAAGGAAAAGAAGGGGCGTACAAAAGCAATAATCAAGCCTAAAAAATAATGACTACCTTAACAATACAAAACTTAAGAAAAAGTTATAAAAAAAATGTTGTCGTCAAAAATGTTTCATTAGAAATAACGAGTGGACAAATAGTAGGACTGCTAGGTCCCAACGGAGCAGGGAAAACAACTACTTTTTATATGATAGTTGGTTTAATAGCAGCTGATCATGGAAATATCTTATTAGACCAGAAAAATTTAACAAAAACTCCCATTCATATGAGAGCAAAACAAGGGATCTCTTACCTGCCTCAAGAGCCTTCAATTTTTCGAAGAATGGATGTAAGTGAAAACATCATAAGTATATTAGAGCTACGTAAATTAAATAAAAAACAAATTCAAATTGAGCTTGAAAGACTTTTGCAAGAATTAAATATTCTACATATTAGAAAAAATTCAGCAATTAGTCTCTCTGGAGGAGAAAGAAGAAGAGTTGAGATTGCAAGATGCTTAGCAAATAATCCAAAATTTATTCTTCTTGATGAGCCTTTTGCAGGAATTGATCCTATTGCTGTCATTGATATTCAAAAAATTATCAAGCAACTAGCCTCAAATGGAATTGGTATCTTAATAACCGATCATAGCGTTAGAGAAACATTAGGTATTTGTGATCAAGCTTATATTGTCAACCAAGGTGAAATTTTTGCTAAAGGTACACCTAAAATTATTGCCCAAAACCAGAGTGTTAAGGATATATATTTAGGCGAAAACTTTATACTTTAAAATGAAATTAGGATTAAATTTAAGGCTATCCCAGTCCATAAAATTAACTCCTCGTCTGCAACAATCGATAAAACTTCTTCATGCTTCTCAATCAGAACTTAATGATTTAATTGAGGAATACTTATCAGATAATGTATTTCTTAGCACAAAAGATAAAAATTTATTAACCAAAAAAAGTTCACAATCCCAGCATTCATCAGATACCAATTATTACGAAATTTTTGATAGTGAAGCAAAAAATCAAACCCTAAAAGAATATTTAGTAGAAAACATTGCTATTTTTAATTTTAGTTCTGAGGACCAACTTATAATATCTTATTTAATAGATTCAATAGGTGAAAATGGATATTTAATTGATTCCTTAGAAGATATTAGAAGTTCTATCCCACTTAAAAAAAAACCGAATGTTCAGCAAATAGAAAAATTATTAAAATTAATACAAAATTCAACACATCCAGGAATCGGTTCACGAAACCTTAGTGAATGTCTAATTATTCAATTAGAACTCATTGAAAATCAAGATAACATTTGTAGGCTTGCTAAAGCATTGGTAAAAAATTACTTAAACATGTTAGCAAATAAAAATTATGGAGAATTAAAGAAAAATTTAAAATGCACTGATTTGAATTTAGAAAAAGCTATTACATTAATTAAAAATTTAAACCCAAAACCTGGACTTATTTTTCAAAAATTAACCAAATCATCATTTATAGCTGCAGATGCAATTGTTAAAAAAGAAAATGGAGAATGGGTTACATCTTTGAGCGAAGAAAATAATATTAAACTTAAATTAATAGAAAATGCAAAAATTTTAGCTGCTACTTCCCCTGATCAAGATTTAAAAGAAAAGTTTCAAGAGGCAAAATGGTTAATTAAAAACTTGAATGAAAGATCAATTTCAATCTTAAGAGTTGCTAGAGAGATTATGAAAAATCAGATTAATTTTTTAGAACATGGAGAATCTAGTATTAGTTCATTGACATTAAAGAAAATTGCATTTGATCTTGAGTTTCATGAATCTACTATTTCAAGAATTTCTACAAATAAGTTTATTTCTACTCCACATGGAATATACGAATTGAAGTTTTTCTTTAACTCTTCCATGGGGAGTAATAATAACAATGTCTCATCAAGATCACTTCTTAATAAGATAAATTTTCTTGTTAGCAATGAGAACCCCCAAAAACCTTATTCAGATTCTGAATTATGTAAAATTCTTAATGATGATGGAATAGAAATTGCTAGAAGAACAGTTGCAAAGTACCGTATTAAATTAAAAATTTTACCTTCCAACCAAAGAAAAGTATAAAATATTTATATGAAAATTAATATAATTGGACACCATCTTGAGATTACTGATGGTTTAAAAGATCATATTGGGAAGAAACTAAAAAAAATAAAGGGACATTCTCAAGATATTTTAGAGATAAAGATTATACTAAGTGTTGATAATATAACCCATAATGCCGAAGGCAATATTCATTTACCTAAATCTATTCTACATGCTAAATGTTCATGCAATGATATGTATCAATCAATCGATTTGTTAATAGACAAACTAGATAAACAAATAATTAAACATAACGACAAAATTAAAAATAACCACTTTCAAAATAATATCAAAAGAACTGATTTTTCAAGTGAAAATTAATTTAATTTGAATTTTTTTTGATTATCACAGCCAAATTACTTTAAATATTAATTTTTCAATTTAGATATGAATCCTTTTTTAGTAAGAGAAACACTACCAGACTTTTATGCTATAAAATCTAAACACGTTATTCCTGCAATAGATAATGTTATTAAAGATAATACTGAAGTTATTTCACAAATTGAGTCTATGAGTGAAACACCTGATTGGATAAATTTTGTAGTGCCCTTAGAAATATGTAATGAAAAGTTTGATAGAGTCTGGTCTTATATCAATCATATTAATTCAGTTAAGAGCTCACCTTCATATAGGAAAGTGTATAACGAAGCCCTTATAAAAGTTACTGAATATTCTTCTAGTCTTGGACAAAGCCATACTTTATATAAAAAATATAAATATTTACTCCAAAATAATAAAAATCTATCCCCTTCACAAAAAAAACTTATTAAAAATGAAATTATATCTTTTGAGCTTTCTGGTGTTGCTTTGGTTGAAAAACAAAAAAAAAGATTCAAAGAAATTCAAAGTAATCTATCAAAGTTATCATCTTCCTTTGATGAAAATATCTTAGATTCTATAAATAGCTGTCTCTTATACACATCTGACGCTGCCGACGAGCGATCTAGTGTA
>OJIR01000686.1_pt1 | contig 10170 bp, 12 predicted proteins | sample 1595711 | NCBI WGS metagenome assembly OJIR01 (sample SAMN05416846, study PRJEB24817) | seawater metagenome | isolation source: Sea water | place: Canada:Atlantic | collected 2013-07
GAGATAGGAGTCCGTCTCGTGGGCTCGGAGATGTGTATAAGAGACAGTATTATAACAAAATATTATTTTCTTGAATTTTAAGAAGTAGAAAAGAGTTTTTTTTATTTACCAATCCTTGACAAAATCTTTTGAAAAAGAAAACATTTTTAAAGGAGTAGCTTCTCCTCGTGGTATTTCAGCAGAAGGATTTAATCTAAAATCATCTACACCTCTAGCTAATTGAGTTTCAAAAAACGGCCAAACTGTTAAATCACCCTTTACGTTTGTTGGAGAAAATCTCATTGTAACACCACATCTTCTCCTGTTTGAATTATTAGCTTCTGACCCATGCAGTAAGGCATCATTGTGTAATGACATTTCTCCTGCTTTTAAGTTTAAAGATACAATTTTATCTTCATCAATTTGATCGAAAGACACTTCTTGATCTAAAACTAAATTTTCATCATCATTTTTTTTATGTATAAATTTTCCCAATTTATGACTTCCTGAAACCACTTTCATAGCGCCATTATCTTCGTCGGTATCAAAGACCGCTAACCAAACAGTAACAGCATTTGCAGGACTTAATGGCCAATATTGTGCATCTTGATGCCAAGGTACAACAGATCCATCTTTAGGCTCTTTGCTAAAAAACTGACCTCCCCACTGAACAAAATTTGGACCTATAAGATCTTCAACATAATCTAAAATAGCTGATGTTCGGCAAAGATCATAAAAATTTTTACTAGCTTTATGCCACATATTAGTTTTATTTATATCAATATCATTTGGCAACTTAGAACTAAGCTCATTATACCAATTATGAAGATCTTTAACTGCATTTTCTGAAAAAACAGGTAAGCCAGTAACATAACCTTCTTTGGAATATTGCTGTTTTTCTTTACTTGTTAACCTTCTAATTTTTGAATGCAATTCAAACATTATTTTCCCTTCCACTTTTCATCATTAGCTTTTTTCCATGCAATCCTGAGTTTATCAATATTAAAATCTGGCTTTTTAGCAGCATCAATCAAATGCTTTTCTTTTTTGCTCATATAATCAATAGCTTCTTTTATCATAGAAAGTGCATCTTCTGGAATTATAACTACTCCATGTTGATCTGCATGTATTATATCACCATCATGAACCTTAATACCATGAACATCTATTGTTCCACCAAACTCTAAAACATGAACATACGCATGACTAGGTCCAATTGAGTTTGCTAAAACTTGATAATTTTTATCTATTGCATCTAAATCTCTTAAAAGGCCATTTGTAATTGTTCCAGCTAGACCTAAACCTTTATGAAGAGCTACATTTACTTCTCCCCAGAACGATCCTATTAGATTAGGCCAATCTAAATCTTCTATAAGACAAACAGATGGCGCTTGTTTATGAATTAAATTTTTTTTACTCATATATTCATAATAATCAAGTCTAATTTTTGATGTTAAATCAGGTGTCATATCAGAAGGAGATGATGCTTTTATTTTAGCAGTTTTAGCTATCCCTACAATAGGTGGAAGCTTTGAATTAGCAGAAACAAAAGGTAACTTAGTGAAACCTTCAGCTGATCTTTTACCTCTAAAAAGATCTAATCCATTAGATATCGTAGGAGTATCAAAACTTTTTAAATAAGATATTAATTCTATAGTTAACAAAAATACCCCCATATCAACAATAAATTTTAATCACATAATTTTAAATTAACAAGTAAATATATCAAAAAATGTTAAGTGATTATATATTCATAGTTATCTATAGAGAAGATATCATTTCACGTATAATTCGAATAACTTCATTAGGCTGTTCTGCACAAGGTATATGCCCTGCGCTTTTAATAATCTCAAACTTTGCGCCAGGAATCATTTTAGCTGTTGCTCCAACAAGTTCAGGTGTAGTTGCTCCATCCTGCTCACCAACAACACAAGTTGTAGGAATTAAAATAGATGGAGCCTTATCAGTGAAATCAGCATCGCGAATAGCCATACCAGTTCCAATATAGCCTTCAAGAGGCGTGCGCGTAAACATTGCTTCATATCCTCGAAGATCAACTTGCTGGTTTTTATGAAAATTTGGTGAAAACCACCGTTGCATATTACCTTCAACAAGTGCCTCTAGACCACCCTCACGTGCAATTGCAATCCTATCATTCCACATATCCTGATTACCAATTTTTGCAGCTGTATCACAAAGAATTAGGGCCTGAACAAGATCAGGCCGAGCATGATAAACACCCTGAACAATAAGTCCACCAACTGAAAGGCCAACTAATATTGCATTAGAAACCTCAAGATGATCCATCAAAGCTGTGAGGTCATTAATATGGTCATCGATGATATAAGGAGAATTTCCAAGGCCTGAAAGGCCGTGACCACGTTTGTCATATAAAAGTATGCTATAATCTTTAACAAGATCGTCAACACAACTTTGCCAAATGCGGAAGTCAGTTGCTAATGAGTTTGAAAAAACTATAAGAGGTTTATCCGAACCTTTGTTAAGATAACTATAATGAATAGAAACTCCATTGATATTTGCAAAATTCATAATCCACCTCTTCTAAATTGACTAAAATTGTAATTAATTTACTTAAAATTAATTACAATATATTAGTAACAAAACAAAGCTAATTTTATTTGTTATTTTTAATATTAAAAAGAATTAAGGTAAAAAATATACTTAGATTAACTTATTGTTAATTTGGAGTGAATATATTTACACCTTCAACGCTTTTCACTTTTCCTGATGCACCCATATAATCTTCCGATGTCATCATCGACATTAACCCAACATCATCAGGAGTATTCGCTATAAAGCGACTTCCATCAGAAAGCCGTCCAAACAAAATTCCAAATGAAGGCCCCTTACGATCATGCATAATTGTATAAGTTTCTATTGACGCTTTACCATTTGCAAATTCTGTAACAGACGGTCCCTTTTGAGAATTAATTTCAGCCTGATAAATACTTGGATCTTTTGGAGCAAATGGTGTTTTATTAGGTTCGGTAGAATAAATGCCAGCTGACTGCTTAGTTATATAATTTCCATTAGCCGTTACTAATCCTTTAATACCAGGACGAACTCTTACCTTATTAATCATCTCAGCAATTGAGTGTGTAACATAATTATTACCTGGTCCACCAAAATAAGGCAATCCACCAGTAACTGTTAGTCCTCTGGTATCATCTAGAGAAATCCCCATTTCATCACACGCAACCTGAACTGCCGAAGGGAAACAACTATATAAATCAAGTGCGTCCATGTCAGCCAATGAACAATCAGCCATTTCAAATGCTTCTTTGGCAACTTTTGACATTGCAGGCGAAGAATGAAAATTTATACGATCACTTAAATGCCAGTGATCATAGGCATCAGCACACCCATGCAGATAGACCCACTTTTTCTCTGGAATTCCTAATTCTTTTGCTTTGGCAACCGATGTTAAAATAATTGCAGCAGACTGATCAATAAACGCATTAGAGTTCATGAGCTTAGTATAAGGAAAACCTATATAAGGGTTATCTGAGCTAACTGTTGAAATCTGTTTTGGAGTAAAGCCTTGCCTGCGATCAGCTAGTGGATTATTAGCTGCAACTGAGGCAAAATTTGAAAAAAACCTGCCGATTTCAAGAGAATGCTCGTGGATTGAACGACCTTTATCAACGCGAATAGCATTCTCAAACATTGGGTAGGCAAATATAGCACCAGTCATGCGATGGCGATCTTCAATATCTGACCATCCTCGTTTATCTACACCCCATTCCTCAAATTTACCTCCAGGATCTTCATTCCAGTCAAGGTTAAGATCTGCTCGTTGAGCATTTTTCTGAGTTGCTAATGCTTCCCCACCTGCAATCATTCCAGCTTCCATTTCTCCACGCGTTATCATCTCAAACATACGATTGACACTCCACTGAGGCATGTTTCCTCCAGGATATGTATAAATATGACGGGTAACGTTCTCTAAACCAAGACGATTAGCTAACGATAAAGGTGGATTAGTATATTTCCCAAATGGGCATGTAAAACGCCAACTCGTATCAGAAAAAGATCGGATTAAAACGATAGTATCCAAAGATTTTAAAAGAGCCGCACCCGCGTCACTATCTTCAGCTGCCTTTCGTCCCGATGCGGCAGTCAAGTCCATTGGAGAAAGAGCCATAGTTGGATCAGGTTCACGTTGTGTTACTTGTCCACTACCTACTAATATTGGTATTCTTGTTTCATCCATTTTTATCCTCCTATACTATAAAATAAATCGAGCATACTTAGAAACTTTAGTTATGTATTAGGCGTATTTATCTAACTTTATACTTTAAATATAAAAACAAATAATATCTATATTATGATGTAAAAAAAATATTTAAATAATAAAGTATTTCTATATCAGCAAGGACTTGAAATATTTATATCACAAGAAGTTAACAAATTCATAAAGAGATCAAAATCGGTAAACAATTTAAACTTGTTTTTAAAAATTAAGATAAATATATCTTCAATATAAAAAATAATTATTTGAGTTTTTTTGATAATTACATAAGATTATAATGTTTTTATATTAGGAGATTTGTTTAATGAGTGATCTAAGCATTCGTCTTTCCAAGTGTTACGCTAGTGCTATACATGATGTTCTTAGAGAAATGGGTTATGGAAATTGTGTGCTTCCTCCAGAAATCCAAGCACTTGAGCGAGGTCAAAAATTAGCTGGTGAAATATACACTATTTCTGGTTGTATTGACCAAACTCTATCTCGCCATGAGTCTCTGCTTTTATGGTCTCAAGTTTTATCAAAAGTTCCAGGTGGAAAAGTTCTTGTGTGTCAACCTAACACACATGCTGTTGCTCTTATGGGAGAGTTATCTGCACGTGCCTTAATGGTTAAAGGCACAAAAGGATATTTAATGGATGGGCACTGTAGAGATGTTGAAGAAATAATCGATGCTGGGTTTCCTGTTTTTTGCAGACTTACTACTGCTGCTGATATTGTTGAAAGGTGGAAATATAACTCACTTGGAAATCCGATAACTATTGGAACAGTTACAATTCGTTCTGGAGATTACATTGTTGCCGATATGGATGGCGCAGTAATTGTCCCTCAAGAAGTTATTGAAGAAGTAGTCGATAAAACAGAAAAGGTGATGTTAACAGAAAGTGAAATGCGTTCAGCAATATTAGAAGGCATGGATCCAGAGCAGGCTTATTTGAAATATAGAAAATTTTGATCTTAAAAACTCTTTTAAAGAAGTAAAATTAACAGCCTATAATCAACATTTTTCTCTTGAATGTTTTAGTAAAGAACTTCAAGCTAAAGTCCTCAATAAGACTATAAATAAGGTGTTTATTTTAAATAAAAATCTTTGAATTAAGCTATAATATTATTATAACAATAAAAATATCAATGAGAATAAAATGAATAAAAAAGTCTACCTGGATCTTACCATTGAAAATTCAATAGCCAATATTAGTTTGAAACGTTCTCCAATAAATGCTTTCAGCATAGATTTCCTCAATGAAATTTTAATTACTTTAAAAGAAGTAAATAATAAAAAAGATGTGCTAGCTGTAATGATAAGTAGCTCTATACCAAATATATTTTGTGCTGGCCTGGATCTAGATATCTTGATAAACAAACCAATATTGGAAGTTCGAAAATTTCTTGAATTACTATATATAGAACTTTGGGACACGCAATATAACATGAATAAACCTACAATTGCTGTTATAGACGGTGCAGCGCGTGGGGGAGGAATGACATTAGCAATATCATGCGATATTATTATTGCTTCTGACAAAGCTTCATTTGGATATCCTGAGATTGATTTAGGCTTGCTACCTGCAATTCATTTTAATCATTTACCCAAAATTGTTGGTCGCTATCGTGCTTTTGATTTACTTTTTAGTGGTCGTAAATTTGATGCAGATGAAGCCTTCTCAATGGGTTTAATCAATAAAAAGGTTTCAAAAACTAATTTATTAGATGAAGCAAGAAAAATGGCTAGTGTATTTGCTCAAAAATCTCCTACTGCTATTCGATTAGGAAGGGCTGCCTTTATGCGCACTAACGATTTTGATTATAGAAGAGGAGTTGCAAATGCAGTCGAAGATTTCTGCAATGTGGCAATGACCCCAGATGCACAAGAAGGACTTAAAGCGTTTTTAGAAAAAAGAAAACCATATTGGAAATAATTAAGTTTTTGAATACTAAAGGAATATTTTTTATTTTAATTTTAAGGAATTTTTAAACTAGTTTCATCAGCTTTAGGCCTATGATCTGACAACATCTTACCATTTACTAAAAAATATATTTGTTCGGCAATATCAATTATTTAATCAGCAACACGCTAAATATTTATAGCTATAAAAAGTAAATGAGTTCCAATATGAGCTAATTGTCTGAATTCCTTGAATTAACATTTATCTGGCATCTGAAATGCCTGGAACTTCAATAATGAGTAATTCAGCCTCAGTCTTTGCCTTTAAAGTTATAGAGACCTCATCAGTTATTGCTATGCCGTCCCCCTTTTTTGCATGAAGGTGATTGACCATTGCTTCTCCCTCAGCAATTAATAAATATGCTTTACCAATAATATTGTGTGTTATTTCATCTCCTTTATTAATTCGTCCTGCATAAATTCTAGCATCTTGATTTATGTTTAATGGTGCTTTGTTATCTCCAGATACTAGTAATGGCAAATATTTTGTAACTGGTTTTTTTGGAAATTCAGCCATACCCCAATCAGGTTTAATACCAGTTGTTTTTGATTTTATCCAAATTTGATAAATATTTGTTTCTTCATCTTCTAAATTATATTCAGAATGTGATATTCCAGTTCCAGCACTCATAACCTGAATATTTCCAGCAGTAGTTCTGCCTTCATTCCCTTTATTATCTTTATGTGTAATTGCTCCTTTACGCACATAAGTTATGATTTCCATATCACGATGAGAGTGTGTATCAAAACCTGTATGAGGTGCAATTCTGTCATCATTTATAACCATTAATTCACCATGGCTAAGCTTCTGTGGATCATAGTAATTAGCAAAGCTAAAATGATGTTTGGCATTGAGCCATCCATGGTTAGCGCCACCAAGATCTGCAAATGCGTAACGTGTAATCATTATTTATCTCCTATAATTTAATATTAAGCTGCTAATTCAGACGCTTTGGCTTTAACAATAGCATCAATCTTTGTTCGGGCCGTAGCAAGACCTTCAGCCTGAGGCTTATCTCCCATATCCATCCCATTAGCGGCAATGATTTCGACCGATGTAAGGCCGATAAAACTAAGGATGTGGCGAAGATAACTAGACTGAAAATCATAAGGGTTAGGCTTGTCAGAGGCACCATCACCATACTGGCCACCACGCGTCGAGATAATATAAACAGGCCTGTCAACAAGAAGACCTTTCGGGCCTGCTTCTGTATAACCAAAAGTTTTTCCGGGTCGGGTGATGTAGTCAATATATGTACGCAACTGGGCGGAAATGGTAAAATTATGCATGGGAGCAGCTATGAGAATTATGTCTGCAGCATCAAGCTCACCAATCATTTTATCAGATTGCGCTATGGTTTTAGCTTGTAATTCTGTAGGATTTTTTACACCTGAACGGAGGGCAGTTGTCATCTCCTCATCAAGGTTTTCTAATTGATCAGAATTAAGATTACGATTCTTGAGATTTAGCTCAACAGTATTCAAGGTAAGCTTTTCAATAAATTCATGAGCAAGCGCTGTTGAGATTGAAGAACTGCGTGCAGATGTTTCAATAATAAGTAGATTAGTCATTGTTTTATACTCCTGTTTAGAATGACTAGATATGTAGGGACAGAATAAAAGTCCGTCCCAAATTATGTATTAGAGCTCAGCCCCGCACTTGCTTAGGCAGACAAGTATCCAAGGGGTTGAACTTTACTTGAAGCATTTTCTCCGACCCCATTAAAGCAACAAAAATCGCAATGATGGTCAGCGATGTCAGAAATTCTCAGCCACTGCCATCAGAAGAAAAAAGCTAACCATTATCCAAGTAAGATAGACACTGAAAAGAAAGCAGCAAGGCGTTTCTGCATTTCAAAGATCAAGAATATACACCTGCGTTCATCCTCTATTTAAATCATTTCTTTCTATTATCAAGAGAATAGTTGCCTGCACCATTAGCTACTAAAATTAAAAAACCACCTGCTATGGCAAAATTTTTCATAAACATTATCATTTCAACTTGATTACTAAAGTCTGAATGAAATATTAAAGCTGAAATAATTGAGAAACCGGCTAAAAGAAAAGCTGTAATTTTAGTATGCCAGCCTACAATTATTGCAAAAGCACCAATTATCTCAAGAAGTATTACTAATGGTAAAATGCTGCTAGAAACACCCATAGATTCCATCCAACCTGAAGTGTTGGAGTAGTTTCCAGCTTTATTCAAACCTGACATTAAGAACATAAATGAAATCAATAACCGCCCTAAAGGAGCGCTTAAGGTTTCTATTATTAAGAAAATTTTGTTATTTTTTATCATCTAATAAAGCTCCTTATTTATTATTTTGTTTCTGTTTAGCTTCATAAGCTTCTTTTTTCTTTGTAAAATCTTCTTCACTTAAGGCATGCCATCCTATACACTTACCTGTTGGTGATCTACCGCACCCACATTTATTTTCTTCAGTCATTTATATCTCCCAATGTTAAACTTATTTATTAATTAACTGTTTATATTATTATCAAAAAGATGTTAATAACTTTAATAGTTATAATTTTATTAACTTTAGGTTATTAATATATGATTTTTCAAAATGGCTTTGATGTAATGATGGAAGTTGCTCGGAATAAAAGTTTTACAAAAGCTGCATCTAAATTAGGTGTTTCTGGAGCTGCAGTTAGCAAGCAAATTAAAATACTTGAAGATCGTTTGCAGTTGGTTCTTTTCCATAGAACAACAAGAGTAGTAGCTTTAACAGAAGCAGGAGAGCAACTCTTTGAAACTCTTAATCGCAGTGAAGAAGAAGTGTCTTCTATTCTTGGAAAAATAACAAATGGCATTGAACGACCAACAGGTAGACTTAAGATTAATGCTCCAATGGCATTTGGAGAAAGGTTTCTGGTTGATATCATCATTGATTATGCAAAAAAATATCCTGAGGTTATTTTAGACATAGATTTTGATGACAAACAGATAAACGTAATTGAAGAAGGATATGATCTTGTAATTCGAATAGGTAAATTAGATGATTCAGGATTAATAGCTAAACGTCTTTGTGATTTCTCTGCAACTCTTTGTGCTAGCCCATCTTATATAAAAAAACATGGATATCCCTCAAAACCAGAGGACTTAAAAAATATCCCTGCAATAATATATAAAAATATTACCCCAGCATTAATTTTAAATTACAGCCATAAAAAAACTAAAAAAGAAGGTGCTGTAAATTTGTCTCCAGCTATTTATGCAAACACCCTCGAGGTATTGTTACATAGTACGTTAAAGGGAATTGGATTTTGTAGGTTACCAGATGTTTTTTGTAATAAATTTATAAAAGAAGGAAAGTTAATTAAATTATTGTCTGATTATTCTTTTATTCCTGAAAGAGGTATTTATGCAATATATCCAGATAGAAGGTATCTTCCAATGAAGGTAAGGTTGTTTATAGATGATTTATCTAAAAATCTAAAACAATCACAACAATAACAATAAGTCTTTAACCCTTTTTTTGAAATGATCTATTTCATCAATCTCCATGGGGTATAAAATTCTAAAATATGATACCTAAAAATTAACTATCTTTTGCTTAACTATTTCTAAATTAGGATAAGCATATCTATCTTAAATAGAATTCAAAATTAAGTTCATATCCTTCTGATTGTTATTAAGTTCTATCAATGATATGTAATTTTTCTAAAGGCCATCACTTGGTCAAAACTCAAAATCAAAGGAATTTATAATGAATCACAAGGTTCTAATTGTTTTAACATCTCATGACAAACTTGGTGACACAGGTAACAAAACTGGTTTCTGGCTTGAGGAATTAGCTGCCCCTTACTATGTATTTAAGGATGCTAACATAGATATAACTATAGCTTCTCCAAAAGGTGGTCAGCCTCCGCTTGATCCTAAGAGTGACGATCCTTCGATGCAGACTAATGCTACTAAGCCTGTCTCTTATACACATCTGACGCTGCCGACGAGCGATCTAGTGTAGAT
>OJIR01000699.1_pt1 | contig 10079 bp, 12 predicted proteins | sample 1595711 | NCBI WGS metagenome assembly OJIR01 (sample SAMN05416846, study PRJEB24817) | seawater metagenome | isolation source: Sea water | place: Canada:Atlantic | collected 2013-07
GTATTAACGATTATGTTGGCGCATTTGCGGTATCGGCAGGTTTTGGCGTAGAAGACTTAGTCAAAGCCTTCGACGCCGAGCACGACGACTACAACAGCATTTTAATTAAAGCCGTAGCCGACCGATTAGCCGAAGCAAGCGCTGAGTATCTACACGAGAAAATTCGTAAAGAATATTGGGGCTACGCACCAGACGAAAACTTAGAAAATGACGATTTAATTCGTGAAAAATACCAAGGCATTCGACCTGCCCCCGGTTATCCTGCCTGCCCCGAGCATACCGAAAAGGGTTTGTTATGGCAGCTGCTTAATGTTGAAGAAAACATTGGTATGGAATTAACCTCAAGTTTTGCCATGTGGCCAGGCGCAGCGGTAAGCGGTTGGTACTTTGCCCACCCAGAATCTAAATACTTCGCGGTAGCCAAAGTAGCGCAAGACCAAGTAGAAAGTTACGCCGCTCGAAAAGAAATGACCATGCCACAAGCTGAACGCTGGCTGTCGGCTAATTTGGATTATGAGCCTTCGTAGGTTGTTTTCTAGAAGTCTTAGATTTATGGTTTTTTGTAATTAAAGTAGAAGGTGGCATAACTTAAGTGGTTATGTCACTTTTTTTATTGTGCTTTGTTTATATATAAATTGCGTGTGTTTCCTGCTTTCTTGTCGAAGGCAAAATTAATCCGCTTTTTTACGTTGGGCTTTTCAACTGATGGTATTAACTTATTGAATACAAATACTAAGTTATGTATATTGATTTTAACAAATATTCATTAGTTGGGTTGTCTTGCTTGTAGAAAGTGGGATCTGATCTGTCTAATAAGCTGTTACACCTACAAGGAGAGGTCGTGCTAGATATTTGGTATACATTCCCTGCAACGATGGGCGAAGACCAAGCTTGGATATCCTACAATCACGGTTATGGAGAGGTTGCAGAATCAGACCCTCGTCACAACGTTTTGAGAATCAAACTTCCACTTAAAAACCCATCAGAAACAGGCATGCCAACAAATGAGGAGTATCTTCAATTATCTAAAATTGATGAAATGCTAGATGAAAAATTTTCTGAGGTTGGCGGTGTTTATGTTGGGCGCGTAACAGTTGATGGTCATCGTTTCTTTTATTTTTATCTAAACAGAGAAGAAAAGCAGGCATTAGAAATAATTGCTGAAGTAACAGCTGAAACTTCTTACCAAATGCAGTACGTGCACGAGAAAGATACAGACAAAAAATTCTATTGGGATCAGCTTTATCCAACAGATGACGACTGGCAGGTAATTCAGGATTTGAAAGTTTTGGATTCACTGTCTGAAAACGGCGATATGAAAGATAAAGAGAGGGAAGTTATCCACTGGGCGTATTTCCCAAGTGACTCTTCATGCAATTACTTTGCAGAATGGGCCAAGTCAGAAAATTATGAATTACATTTTACCGGTAAAGATGAAGATAGCTCTGAGTGCTACACAAAATTTAGTCATGTTGGAGCAATGTATCTTGGGAATATAACCAACCATACGATTAAATTAGGCAGAAAAGCACGAGAGTTAGGTGGTCGGTATGACGGGTGGGAAACCAGTGTCGAGAAAAAGTAGGTGTAACAAAAACATCATGGTGGGAATTTTACTCGCTGAAAAAGCGCTCCTAAAATCCCCATATGTTAAGCGTTATGTTGCAAAAAGGATTTAGATGAAACCTAAAGGATTGTCGGTACTATTCGCATTTATTACCTTAGCTTTAGCAGCTCTTTTCTCTAGTTGGTTAATCCTTGAAATTCTTATTTTGGTTTTTGTCTTGTCATTTGCAGGGCGTGGTGTGATTTGGCCTAAAAGTAACAATCCAGAAAACTCTATATGGTTTGGTTTATTTTGGGGTTTAACTATTGGTATATTAGGTTATCCTATCTGGCAACAGACTGGTTTAATTCAAGTTTTTCCCAAGTTATTAGGTTGGGTGTCGTAGCAACATAACTATCGAATTTATCAAGCGAATTTATCAAGCCACCCATAATAACGTTGTAAAATAACCAGAATTAACGAGGACAGTCACCCTAACTGATATTTTTGGCGTCGCTCAGACCCTAATCCCATTTATTCAGTATCTAAACCAATGAAAGGTATGTTAAGTTTTGTCATGCTAGCCTTTGCTTTTAGTTGTTGAACTGTGCGATTCGACTCTTGGCTCTTTTGGTATCAAATAACCCATTGAACTGAGTAGCCGGGGACAGACCACGACTTATTATTTCTGTAGTAGAAATCTACGTAGATCTGGCTCTTGACGCATGACATGTAAAATATAAACTTTTTCGGCATCAACTTTATAGAATATACGACAAGGATTAATATTAATCTCACGGTAATTTAAGTTACTTAATTCAACTGGCTTTTTACCTGATTCAGGATGACTTTCTAACCTAGATATTTTATCAAATATTTTTTGCGTTAACTTTTTAGCTGCAGCAATATTACTTAAAGCAATATATTCAGCAACCTCGTTTAATTCATCAAGAGCGGGTGCTATCCATATTACTTCAGCCATTTGCTCATTTTCTCTTTTGCTTCTTGATTAGATAATGTATTACCATTTCTAATTGCTTGCTCACCCCGTGCAACACCTTCCAGAATTGCCATCCGTTGTTGCATAAATTCATAATCTTCAACATCAACTAAATAAGCCGATGGTTGGCCGTGCTCAGTAATTAACACTGGCTCTTTGGATGTGTGGAGTTCAGCGAGTATTTTGGTGGCTTGACGTTTAAGTGTTGTAACCAGTTCAACTCTCATGATAAACCCTATTTAGTATTTAAATAATGTATCACTATAGTATCACAGAGGTTTTAGGTTTCAACTTTCCTGGCAATTATCAAGCCACTCATATTAACTTTGTAAAATAACCAAACATAGAAAGGGAAGGTTACTTTTGCTTTAGTAGGTCTATTCATTAAGTAAATAAGGGGGGATGTTGTCTATTTTTACTGCTTTTTCATCATCTGGTGAATTTCAGGCAAGCTTTGCCTGTTACACAAAGGTAATTGGCTCTGTTTAATGTGGTGGTAAAGTGGCTAAGCGCTATTCAAACAAGCTTCAAAGAACTTATTAAGCCACCCATAATAAATTGTTAATGCGCCATAATAACAGGGGAGAATTTGAATAGTGCCAAGACCTGCATCTGTAATAGTAACTTTATGACATTATACTGCACAAAACCAAAATAAAATAAAATTAAACTTCCGATGTAAGGTGTTGATTTTTATTCGATAACTTTATTTTTCAATGTTATGAATAAATTTTGTTGCTGTCTAACTAATATTCAATAATAATTGCTCACTTTTTTAGTAACGTAAGACGATAGTTGGCACCCAGTCAACTCGGTGAATTGGAGAAAAACATGAGTGACTTATTAGGTATCGCCATATTGATATTATTTGGTGCCTTGTTTGCTATGTCGGAGATTTCCATCGCCGCTGCGCGGAAAATCAAATTAAGAGTTATGGCTGATGAAGGCAATGAAAAGGCCAAAGCTGTTGTTCGCTTGCAAGAGCAGCCCGGAAATTTCTTCGCCATGATCCAAATCGCCCTCAATGCCATCGCTATCTTAGGCGGTATTATTGGTGAACAAACTCTGACGCCTTATACCGCTAAATTAGTGGCGCTGGTGTATACAGGTGCACTGGCAGAACAAATTAGCTTCGTGCTGTCTTTCTTAGCCATTACATCGTTATTTATCTTATTTGCTGATTTATTGCCGAAACGCATTGCTATGATTATGCCTGAAGCTGTTGCTGTAAAAATCGTTGGTTTGATGAATACAATCACCTATACGTTAAAGCCATTTGTGATGTTATTTAACAGCATTACGAACCTGATCTTACGTATTTTTAAGGTGCCGACAGTACGTGAGGACGTGGTTACTACCGAAGATATTGTCGCCATGATGGACGCAGGAGCAGAGCATGGTTCGTTGCAGCAACAAGAATATCACCTGCTGGGTAATGTGTTCGAACTTGAAGGGCGTACTTTGCCAACCGCGATGACCACACGAGACTCTATCGTTTATTTTGACATTAATGATGACAGCGAAACCATCAGCGCTAAAATTCTAGAACACCCACATAATAACTTCTTAGTATGTGATGGTCATTTGGAGCGCGTTATAGGTTCGGTGGAGTCGAAACAAATATTACGCCAACTGCTTAAGGGCGAATCTGCCCATTTGAAAGACAGTATGATCCAAACTGAACTGTTTTATTTACCCGAGACCCTAACCCTGTCAGAAGCCCTTAACGAGTTTAAAACGGCGCTGCAGCCTTTTGCGATAGTGGTTAACGAATATGGTATGGTCGTAGGTCTCGTGACGTTAAAAGACTTAATGAGTAGTTTTATGGGTAACCTAGTGACTATGCACGGCGAAGAGCAAATTGTTGAACGTGATGCCAACTCTTGGTTAGTTGATGGCGTAACGCCCATAGTCGACCTGATGAAGTTGCTAGAGATAGATATATTTCCCGAGGCTAACCAGTATGAAACTCTTGCCGGGTTTTTGATCTATACATTGAAACGTCTACCAAAGCGTACCGATTACGTGATCCTCGACGGTTATAAATTTGAAGCCATAGACGTTGATGGTTTCAAAGTCGAGCAGCTTTTAGTCACACGCCTGACTGAACCTACAGTAATACATACAGGTGACACGAACTGAGCATCCTAAGCTCTCGAAGGTAACTTAAATTAAAGTTACCTTGTTTACTGCGCAGGAATGTCTTGTGACACTGCTGCGCAGTACACAGGCGCGTGACGCTATTAAAGCACAGTTTTACTGCTCAATCTTGCCTTTAAGCACATAGATTTCGCCATCGAAACTGCCCTGAATTGTCAACCCTTGTCCTGCCAACTCTTTCAGGTATTCTATATGATCTTCAGTGATATGTTGGCCAGGCACTAACAGTGGAATACCCGGTGGATATGGCGTAACTAAACCGGCACAAATGCGCTTATTGCTTTTACTGATAGGTACAGATTCGCGCTCGCCATAGAAAGCATCGCTTGGGATACAAGCTAAGTCTATAGCAGGTAAACTCTCTGGCAAACGAGTTCGTCTCGTCGATGTTGACAGTTTAACCTTACCGCTGTCGAGCTTCTTCAAGGCATTGTATAGGCGAATGATCTTTGAACGCGTGCCGCCAAGCGTTAGTAACACCAAGATGGTACTGTGGGTGTATTTTTCTATTTCTAAGCCAATTTCATCCAGCAGGAATTTATGAATATCTTTTAATGAATAAGGCAACTCGCTAATGTCGATGAGAATCTTCAGTGGATCGTGACCCATGTTGTCTGCACTAAAGTGTGGGAATATTTCCATAAAGTCTTGCTTACCTAGCACTTTAATTTGCTTTAGCGAGGCCATCTGTTGTTTAAATTCTTCAACATGGTTCAACAAGGCATTGAGCAACTTATAACCTTCCATCTCCAATTGCTTTTGGCAGACGTCAAGCGAGGCTATAAGCTGATACTTTGGTGATGTGCTGGCGTAAATACTGTAAATCTCTCGAAAGAAGTCGGCATCGAAATCTGGATCGTTGACATGAATATAAGACGCTTGAGAAAACGCCGATACCACTTTGTGCGCTGAATGGGTGATGTAGTCAGCCCCGGCATGAATGGCTGAATAATAACGTAAGCTGGGGTGAAAAAGAGAGTAAGCAAACCAAGCTTCGTCGATAAACACCTTAATACCATGTTGATGGGCAAAATCGACCACTTGTTTCAGATCGCTCAGCAGCCCGTCGTAGGTACAGCCTGTGAGTACCAGTAATTTAGCATCGGTATTCTGTTCAATCGCTTGTTTTATGTCGGCTAACGATGGCGGCGCGAAGATGCCATATTTAGGATTTAAAATACTCGATAAATAAACCGGTAAACTGCCTGATTGCAAAATGCCATAATGCACAGACTTATGGCAATTTCGGTCGATAATAACTTTATCACCCTTGCGCAGCAGTGTCTGCAAGATGATTTTATTTGAGGTGGATGAGCCGTTCGTCACGAAATAGGTATGCTTAACTTCAAAGGTCGCAGCTGCCGACTCTTGGGCTCGGCCAATGGTATTAGTGCTATCTGACAATGAACCTAACGAATCTACCGAAACCGACAGGTCGCCAACAAATACATTGCGACCGTAAAACTGATAAAAATCTTTGATATAAGGAGAGTTTCTAAAGCTAGAGCCACCACTATGTCCAGGTGTGTGCCATGAATCGTTCGATTCGCCAACATAACGGCGATATGCTGTCCAAAATGGGGTTTCCGCTCGATCATCGAAGTCGTTGATCATATAACCTAAGATCGCTTCCGGATCAGACATTACCTCATCTTTAAAGAAGAAAGACTCGATGTCATCAGACTCATTGACTATCTCCAAACCTTTAGTATCGTCGCCGATAACATAAACCGGCAACTCAATACGAATCGCCTTTAACTGCTCTATAAAGCGACTATAAGTTCGCTCGCCAACCTTGTTGTGTACGTCCCAACTAAGCACCACAGCCTGAATATCACCATCTTTCTCTACACATTCCAACGCTTGCTTGAGCTCTAGACATTCAATAATATCGATATGGATATCACTGCGCTCAAAATTAGGAATAGTTATCGACAGGTTAGCTGAAAGCGCTTGCAAGGTGACAGGGTCTTGCTCAATTAACAAGATACGAAGTAAAGGCAACATAGTAGGGATTCGCAATAAAATTTTATAATGAACAGTAGCATAACCAAAGCATTGAGAATTGTGAAATTAATACGTTGAAAATGCCCCATTAATTAACGAGCAAAGAATTAAGAATTAACGAGGATACCCACTCTAACTAATGTATCGATTACTATTATTACACAGCTCTAGATGCTAATTTTTTGTAGATAGAATTTTTATCTCGTTTACCTACAGCTAAAACATAAATAACAATCTCGTCATCTAGTACTTCGTATGCCAGTCGATAACCTACCGTACGTAGTTTTATTTTATAAACTGAGTCGTAACCTTTAAGTTTTGCTGATTGAACATGGGGATTAACAAGCCTTTCCGCTAACTTCTTTTTAAACTGTTTTTGTAGTGGTTTAGCTAATTTATCCCACTCTTTTTTAGCCGCAGGTAAAAACTTTAATTTATAAGTCATCAATACTAACTTCAATTGCCGTTGATAAGTCACCTCGGCGATCTTCGACTATTCGGGCTAATTCATAGTCATCCAACAGATCCATCATCAATTCATAGGTTTCAGCAGGAACCAAATAAGCTGCAGGTTTATTATGGTTGAGTATCGCTATTGCTGAGCCTTCAGCCTCATTCAGTAAAGCGGTAGGGTTTTTTTTTAGTTCTGAAATACTGGCAGAACAATCGGCTAAAACTTGTCTCATTACAGTCACCAATTAAGTGTTTAAATAAGACCTTATTTTAGTACTAAATATAATTAATAGCTATAGGGATTTACCAATACGCTCAAAGCTAATGGGCTAGATATTACTAACCCTGACCTACTGATTCAGTCATCATCACTTAAAGATAAAGTAACAAAGCTTTATTTAGCCGAAATGAGATCTAACTGCAAATATGTAACTTAGCGCTTTCTTATTTAATATACCCAACTTCAACAAACCAATCATGAGCTTTTTGAATGGCTTCTTTTATTGAGTGTGTGGCCTTAAACCCAAGTTCTTTTTGTGCTTTAGTGCCATCTAAAAATTGCCCTGAAGACATCACTGCTATCGCCGTATCACTAATTTTAGGTAGGTCTGCATTACCACGTTTGTATTTAAAGTGCTGAATTTTCGCTATAATTTTTGCAACAAACAAAGGTGTGCTTTTTAGAACAGGGGCTTTACTGACTTTAGCCATTAACGACACTAAATCATCCATAGCGATATTATTGCCAGTAAATAAATATCTTGCGCCCGGTACGCCTTTTTCACAAGCAAGGGTAAGCCCTAGGCCTGCGTCGCCAGCATAAATTACATTACGGTCGCCTTTTACATAACCCGGTAACGATTGATTCGCTACGCCAACCAGTAATTGCCCCGTAGAAGGGCCATAGTCGTATTCGCCAAAGGTCATTGAAGGAATGCCAATAACGACCGGTAATCCTGCTTTTGCTTTGTTCATTGCTTGCACATCCATGGCCCATTTAGCTTGAATGTAAGGGTTTTTATTAGCAGGTGCTGCTGAGTATTCTAGCGTTTCATTGGCTGGTAAACCTTCGGGGTGTTTTTTTAAAGCAATAGCAGCGCCCAAATACACTATTTTTTGAAGGTGCTTTTGCTCGCAAGCTTTGTAAAAGCTTTCCATTTTGGTAAGTGAATTGTTAACTTCTTCCTGCCAAGGAATAGGAGTTGTAGGATAAGGCGCTGCGCAGTTAATTACCGCGTCAACATTTGCAAAGGCTTCTCTTAAGGCTTGTTCATCAGATAAATCTGCTATCGCAGAGGTATAAGGTAAGTGTTGGACTTTACTCATATCTGAAGACTCACGGTGAACAATGGTCAGCTCATGGCCTCTTGCTACAATGGCTATAGCGGTATGATGCCCAATCATCCCTGTTGCCCCTAATACGGCTATTCTCATTTAACTTCCTTTTATAATATTGAACACTCTATTAATGGGTTATTGTAATTTATATTACCCGAATGCTTTATGTGGCTGTTTTATCTTGATAAATTTTCCGCAAAACCAATAACATTACCAAAGCAAACAAGTTTAAGCCTAAACCCGTTGGGTGGCTAATGGTTTGTTCTAAGCCGCTATGGTTTCGTAAAAAGTAGTGCACTGGCAATGCAAAGCCAGCAATAAATTTCATACTAAAAGATTCTGAGTATATAAACACTAGTTGCAGAAAGTAAAATATAGTCAGTGACCATTTAGCCACATGAGGCAGTTTACCTAAAATGCACAAAGTAGCCCCGATTAAGCCAAAGCTTAAGAATAGAGTATGCAGCATGTTAAATTGACCATTTACTATTGCAACAAAAAGCTCCCAAAAACTTAAAGCAAAGGTAAACAGCCCTAGTAAATAAAACTTTAAATGAGCCATTAATATCTCTTAAATCCTATATATGCTTATAGAGTCAGGCTCGTTGAAGTGTATTCAACAAAGCCACGGTTAATTAACTTGAGTGAGTAATTTATAAATTTTTTGCTTCTAAAGCCAACTTAGCAGTGTGTTTAAGTAAATTAACATTGCCTATTTTACCGTGTCCTGGAACAACGGTTTCAATATCAGGGTATTTATTTAAAACATTTTGTATTGAGGCTGGCCATACTTCTATTGAAGCGTCCGCCGTATTCCCTAAGTTTTTACTATGAAGACTTTTGACGAAACAGCCGCCAAATAAAATTTTATGCTGTGCAAGCCATACCACAATATTATCTTCTGTATGGCCATTGCCAGGGTAAAATATTTCGATAGTATTTTTAACTAACTCAAATGAATTACTTGGAATTTCATGACTAGATTGTGCTTTATTTTCTAAATCAAGTAATGCGTTAGTTTTAGCTGTAGCGTATGTTTTTATATTAGCCATATTCAGTAATGGCATGCCGCCGCTTGCATCATCGTGAAAGTGTGTAACTACACTGCTTTTAATACTGAAACCTTTTGTGTGTATCCAATCGATTAACTCTTTAGTTGGTTTTTCTCCCCAAGGGGTATCAATTATGTGAGCATTATTTCCATCGACAACAACTAAACCAGATGCCGCAACCTTTCCCCAAGGTTCTATTACTTTATAAGAAACATGTTGATATACGTTATCAGCTAATTTATTGATTTTTAGCTGCTCTGTATTTGCATAAGAATACGCTGATACTAAGAGCAGAAGGGTGATGATTAATTGCATATTTTGATGCTCCTAAACATAACAACTTTACGTACTATAACTGCAGGGATTGGTTCGTCTCCACTTTTGTAAACTGCTAAAGTCAGTTGATTGGCGCTGAATACACAACTCTTATTTTCAGTAATCCAAGCACTCAATGTGCTCATCTTCTATTTAATCAACTCAATTAATTCATGAATAGTTTTAACTGGGGTGATTTTAGCCCCTA
>OJIR01000703.1_pt1 | contig 10023 bp, 9 predicted proteins | sample 1595711 | NCBI WGS metagenome assembly OJIR01 (sample SAMN05416846, study PRJEB24817) | seawater metagenome | isolation source: Sea water | place: Canada:Atlantic | collected 2013-07
GAGATAGGAGTCCGTCTCGTGGGCTCGGAGATGTGTATAAGAGACAGTTTTCATATTTACAAATATGTTTTTTCTTTGGAGCATCATCTGTATTTTTTATTGGATTAAGTAATTTATTTCTAGCAATTGAGAATTTTTCTTATCTTATCTTGTTTGTAAGTTTCTTTTTCAATATTGGGCTTACTCTTTTGATAGCAATGAGCCCAATATACCGTATTTCAGTTGATAGGAGGCTTTCAGAATATGACTAGGTTAAAAAAGATATTCTTATACCTAATTTTTCTAATACTTCTTTTAATAACCTTTATTGTAGGTTCGTATAGTTTTCTAGTCTATAAGCCACTTCATGCACTTCAGTTCATGGATAAAACCTTGCTTTACAGCTATTCACTGAGCGTTAAATCAATTCAATCTAACAAAAACTTCCTTGATCCTCAATTCACCTCTAGTGAAGTAAGGGTTATTAACAAAAAACTTGAAGAAATCGTATCTATTCCAAATATCGTAATTGGGATTAATCTACTTGAATCTTTATTTAAAGGCCATTTAAGCTTATCCATATTAAAAATAGATTCAGCTGTATTAAAGGGTAACTCAGACAGCAATTCTTCTAGTACTCCCTTAAAGATTAAGGGTAGTAACTTAGAAATTAATAATAATTTATTATCTATTTCTGCATCTACTTATGAGGTTGAAATTGATGGTAAAGACGTCTCACTCATTTTAAGAAATGGAATGATTAATTCACTTCCATACAACTCAATTGATGCTCTATATAAACCCTCATTAAATAAAATATTTTATTCAAGTGAGCATTTCTTAGAGACAGCCGATGTAGATAATTTAAAGCTTTTTGATCTTAGTTCATTTAATGACTACAGATTCAATATCAAACTAACTTCAAAGGGTATTTTTGCTACCAATTCAAATAAACGTACAAGTTTTAATAAGATGCATTTTGCAGATTCTAAGCTTGAAACAAGATCAGGATATAAAATTGAATACATAGATTCGATAATATATTCAGACATAAACCAGTCACTTCATGGCATATTTTCAGCTGAAATTCCAGATCAGGCCATAAAAGGAAGTATTTCTTATGACCAAGACAAGGTTCTTTCAGCTCGATCTGATATCTCAATTCGTATGAATAGTTTAATTTCATCAAATCAATATTTTGATATCAATGGAGACGAGTTATTTTCAGCATTATTAAAGGTTGGAAATGGGAAGACGTCAATTCAGCTTAAATCGAACTTAAAAAGAACTTATATCGCCTCACCTATCAAAGAAATTCAAAAAACTCTTGGATCTTCATTAATGACATCTATTTATATAGATGATCTGTCTAAACCTTCGTATCTTATTGGCAATAAAGAATACGATATATTTATAGACTCAAATAAATCTGGTTATTTTATACTCGGTAATTACTTCGGGGATATGCAAGTATCAAATAAAAAGAAGGATGGTTTTTATGTATATTTAGATTTAGATGAAATTAAAATGGAGGATTATAGTTTTTCAAACTCAACTGAAAATACAATCTCAACAATAAAGGCAGTTAAAATTAAGACACAAATATTTAATATATTTAGCAATAATTATAAAGATCAATTACTTAATATTTATTTTGATAATAAAGAATCTCGAATAGATCTCTCAGGCGAGGATTTGAATGGACAAATTAATATTGATAGAACGGGTTTCATTAAGGTTAATTTAGAAAATTCAAAATTTAAATTTAACAATCTTGGCAATGCAGCTGATGATATTGACGAATTATCTAGCTTAAATATAAGGTTTATTTCTAAAAACCTAGAGACTGACAGAGGGTTTTTTAAAAAAGCAGATTTTTATTTACTTAAGAATTCAAAGATTCTAACGATTGATAATATAAATATTTTCAGTGAAGGCTTTAAGATAGGTCCATATTCTGATAAACAAAAAGCTTATATAAGCATTGATAGAGCAAATGACTTATATAAGATCAAAGGAGTGTATGAAATATACAACTCTTCAAATCCTTTAAAGGATATTTTGAACTACGATTTTAATTTTTTAAATGCTAGTCTCAATATTCAATGGAATAGCTTGAGTTCACTAAAAAACTTAGAAGGCAATATAGATTTTCTTGTTAAAGATTTTTCTTTAGATGCGAACATACCAAACTCGACTTTTTTAAGAGCCATTAAAGTGTTAAATCTAAACGCAATGATTGAAGGTATTAACAATCAAAAAACTTCTTCTGCAAATAGCGCTCTAGAGATACAAAGGGCATCTGGAAAAATATACTTTAGTAAAGGCAGGGGCCTGATCACAACACCTATAATCTTAGAGACAGATGAGGCAAGTTTGAAATGGGTAGGCGAAGTACTAAAGAATCAAAAAGGAGAAATGGATGAATTGAATCTAGATCTCTCTATGAGATTAAAAATCTCAGAAAATATTCCATGGTATGCAGCTATTTTTGGGGGCATTCCCGCTCTTGCTGGAGGGTATGTTTTAGAGAATATATTTGAAGATGCATTAGACAATGTTTCTACTTTGAAATTTAAGGTTGATGGAACGGTTGACGGCCCTAAGCTTGAGAGATTAAATTAAAAAGATTGTTGCTAAGCCTAAGAATGAAAGGAAGCCTACAACATCTGTAACAGTCGTAACTACAACACTCCCTGCTATAGCAGGATCCTGATTCAACCTTCTTAATATTAAAGGAACAAACACTCCCGCAATCACAGAAAAAATGAGATTAATAATCAACGCGCATGATATAAGAATAGATAAAACTGAATCCTCAAACCAAAAATAAGTAATAAAGCCAACTAAGACTGAAAGCACTAGTCCATTAAGAATAGATACTGCTAGCTCTCTCTTAAAAAGCCATCTAATATTTGATGAATTAATTTGTTCAAGTGTTAACCCTCTAAGAACAATAGTTAGGGTTTGTGTTGCAGCTACTCCTCCCATACTAGCAACTATAGGCATAAGAACCGCTAAATAAACTATTTGATTCAAGACATCTTGAAAAATATTTATAGTCATAGAGGCTATGAATGCTGTAATAAGATTCATGCTAAGCCAAAATACTCTACTTTTAGCTGCTCTTCCTGGAGGAGCAAAAGTATCCTCTGCCACCCCGGCCATTCCAAGAAAGTTCTGATCAGCATCCTCTCTAATAACATCAACAACATCATCAATAGTAATTCTTCCAAGGAGTTCCCCAGAGTCGTTAATAACTGCAGATGAGATAAGATCATTCCTTTCAAAAATAGTAGCTACTTCTCTATCATCTTGATTAACTAGAATTGGATCAACTCCCTTCTCCATAACCTCTTCAACGGTTAAGTTTAGTGCGCTTGTAATAATTTTACTTATCGATATTTCACCAATATATTGGTCATCAGTCGTCACAACAAATATTTTATCTGTATTTTCGGGAAGCACATCCTGATCCCTCAGGTAGGTAATCACGACATCCATTGTGTGACTTGGTCTAACGCTAATTACATCAGTATTTAGTAGACCTCCAGCAGTATTATCTGGGTATATAAGGCCTAACTCTATTCTATTTCTATCCCTAAGAGACATTTTTGAGAGGACTGTTTTCATTCTCTCTTCAGGGAGATTCTGAAGTATGTCTACAATCTCATCTAACTCTAATTCCTTTACGGCTTCTGTTAGCTCTTCATTTGAAATATTTGATACTAAATCTTGTTGAATTTCCTCGCCTAGATCTGCAAGTACATCTCCTTCTTCATTGGTCTCAAGGAGCGAAAATAATAATTTTCTTTGTTTAGGAGGAGAAGACTCAAGAGCATGGGCTATTTCAGAAGAGGACATGTTGTTTAGAAGATCTCTTAACTGATTCAATGATAAATCAGAGGAGTCATCTAATATAATTTTTAAATTATTTTTGCTTTCAGAGTTACCCATTAATTAATTCTACATTAAGGACGGAGGAATTCACCTAATTCTAGTTGAGGATATATTAAGTTTTTTTCTATACTTGGTAATTGTCCTTCTGGCTAGACTAAACCCTCTTTTGTTAAGTTCTAAAGTAATCTTATTATCACTTTTGGGCTTAGTTTCATTCTTTATAATACTTTCAATTAGCTCCATTAATTGAAGAGGGGTGACATCTCTAGTTTTTGAAACAGACGATACTAATAATGATTTAAGGGGGATAATGCCTTTTGGAGTGTCTATATACTTTGATCTTAATATCCTTGAAACCGTTGAAGGGTGGACATTGAGCTCATTGGCAATGTCTTTATTTGAAAGAGGATTTATCTTTAGAGGATTATTTCCTAGAAATGATATTTGTTTGTTGCAAACCAACTCACCAACTTTTTTGACAGTGTCATTCCTCTTTTTTACTGATGATATCAGCCATTTAGCATCCTGAATTTTTTCAGAAAGCTCCTTATTAGGTTTCTTTTTTAGCTCATTAGTAATTTGCGCTATCAGATCATCATCAATTTTTATTGCAGGGAAGTTATCAGCAATAAAATTTACGGATATATCTTTATCTTTAAGCTCTATCTTGAGATCAGGAATAATATAATTTGTTTTTTCATAGTTAAGACCTGGACTTAGATCGCAGACTTTAATTTCATTTATGGCTTTGTCAATATCAAGTTCCAAATGACCTCCCTTGATGAGCTCAGTTTTAATAAAGTCTAGATCACTTGATGGCGTCGCAAACAATATTTTATTACAGAGGTTTTTGATTTTATCCTTAATATTCTTTTTATTGATTTGAATTTTTATACATTCCTTGAAGTTTCTGAAGCCAATGCCTATCGGCTCAAGCCCTTGGATGATATCTACTAGAACTCTTTCAATATCGTTATGTGAGACTTCAAAGCCTTTCATTTTTTCAATATCCTGAATTTGCTCGACTAATTGCCCGGCCTCATCCAGACAATCTATTATTGATAATGCAATTTTTCTTTCTTTTTGATTGAGGCCTAGCTCGTTAATTTGATTTATTAAAGACTCTCTAAGGCTTTCAGTTGCAGCTATGTTGAAGTCAAAGTCATCAGAAATTACGTGATTTAAATCTGAGCTATCGTCTTCAAACATTTCTTTTTCAATAAATGGATTCGCTTCAATTTCATTTTCAATTTTCTGTATTAGTTCAAACCTTGAAAGCTGAAGAAGGTCAATGGATTTTTTAAGAAGCGGAGTTAAGGATATTTTTTGTTTTTGTTTAAAATCTTTTATTAATGAAATCGCCATAGTTTTTAACTATACATATTTCCTAAATAGACTTTTTTTACTAACTCATTCTTTATAAGCTCATCTTTTGAGCCCATTGCAATAATGCCTCCGTTGTTTATAACAATTGCCTTTTTACATATTTCGAGAGCTTCTCTAACGTTATGATCTGTAATTAATATAGCTATATTTTTTTTTGTTAGTGAGATTAAAACTTGTTTTATTTCTTCTATAGCAATAGGGTCTATTCCAGCAAATGGCTCATCCAGAAGTATCACTTTTGGCTGTGCTGCAAGAGTTCTTGCAATTTCAACTTTTCTTCTTTGGCCTCCAGACAACTGTCTTCCTTTTAAGTTAAGTATCTCTGTTAAGTTAAACTCCTCTATTGATTGATCCATGAAAGAAGCAATTTCTTGTTTAGTTTGAAATGAAATCTCAGCCAAGCCATAAAGGTTTTCATATACGCTAAGGTTTTGAAAGATAGACGGCTCTTGTGGCAAATATTTAATCCCTATTTTTGATCTCTTGTGCATAGGAAGGGATGTAATGTCTTTACTATCAAAGATTATCTTGCCTTTATCGCATTTTACTAATCCAGCAATTAAATAAAAGGTTGTTGTCTTTCCTGCACCATTAGGCCCAAGGAGCCCATTAATAGTTCCTGGCTTTATATCAAAACTAATGCCATCAACAATTTTTTTTGTTTTTATTGATTTTGATATATTTTCTAGAGTAAGCATTTTAAGCAGCTTGTTTCTTAGAACTATTCATCAGAAGACACCATTCCATTTTGAGGATTAAAGATTATTGAACTAGATGATATTTTTATATTGTCATAATCCATAGATGCATTTCCTAGAAGATGGATTTTACTATTGCTATAAAAAACTATCTCCTCTGCATTGCCATTAAAATTTTGCTCACCTGATGTTGATTGAATCAAAGAAGGATTTCCTTTTAGAGACATTATTTTTTTAATATTATCATATAGAGCAATGTCTGCTTTTATTGATAGAAATTCTGTTTCGATCTGAACATTATTAAGAAATACTATTTGGCTACTGTTCTTTTTTACTTCTACGGAATTAGAATTAATAATAAGATTATCAAGAAAGGCATTTGCAGATAAAGTTGATATACAAGCAAAAGAAACTAAAAAAAATGTAAGTATTTTATTCAATTATAAGATCCTTGCTTGAATCAAGTCATGCATTGAAAGAACCCCAACATTCTTAGTTCCACTCATGACGACTAGGGTGAATATTTTATTTGTCTCCATTACCTCTGCCGCATCTATCGCAAGGGTCATTGAATCTATAGTTTTAAATTTCTTAGTCATAACATCTTTAATCTTGGTTAAGTTAATGTCAATTTTCTCATTTAGGCACCTTCTAAGATCGCCATCAGTAAATATTCCAACAACTTTAGATTTATTTGTAACCAGTGTTATTCCAAGGCCTTTATTTGTTATCTCTAGCAACGCTTCGCTTAGCAGGGTAGTATCTTTTACTTTAGGTATTTCTAGACCTTTGTGCATTATGTGTTGAACCTGAGTAATTAATTTTTTACCTAACTTGCCTGCGGGATGAGAGCTTGCAAAATCATTTTTTGTAAATCCTTTAGATTCCAGCAAAGCTATTGCTAGAGCATCTCCAAAGGCAAGAGCAGCGGTTGTTGAGGATGTTGGAGCTAGGTCAAGAGGACATGCTTCTTTAGTTTTAATTATAATTGGAATGTCGGAAGATTTTGATATTGATGAATTTTTGTTACTCGTAAGAGAAGCTACTTTTGAAGCAAGTCTTTTTAAAGAAGGAAGGATATTAATTATTTCATCAGTCTCGCCAGAGTTTGATATTAATAAAACAATATCTATTTTATCAATTAGTCCCATATCGCCATGGGCGGCTTCAGTAGGATGGATAAAAACAGATCCTGTACCAGTGCTAGAGAGCGTTGCAGAAATTTTCTGCCCTACATGACCTGATTTACCAACACCCATAATCACAAATTTTCCTTGATTATTTCTCACCTCATCACAAAGCAATGAGAAGTTCTTATCAAGTTGATTGGTAAGGCCTTTTATGGCATCAGCTTCAATTTTAAATGTTCTCTTAGCTGACGCAATATAATTATATTTTTTCATGAGTCCAATGAATTTTTATTATGTTTCAAATGCTATAATAGAACAATGTTTGCCATACATAAAAATTATTTTTATATCTCTATTTTATTACTGAGTTCATTACCTCTAATTGCTGAGGAAGATCCCTATGTTTTTATAGATAGTAATGCTCAAAAAATGGTCCAAGTTCTTATTGAAAATAAAGATTTATTTTCAAAAGATAGAGAGGCTTATGAGAATAAAATAAAAGAAATATTTGATCCAATGATTGATTTTAGAAGGGTTGCAGCCAGCGTTATGGGAAAAAAATACTATCAAGCCTCTTCACCACAGCAAAGGAGAGACTTTGTTGCAATATTTAGAAATTCTTTATTAGATACTTATTCTGAGACATTAGCGCAATGGGGAGATCAGTCAATAATTACCATTCCAGGAGAATCCGACTGGTCGGGTCTTAAGACTATAGAAGTAAAGCAGATGCTAGATACAGGCAGTAGTAAATATCCAATTTCATATAAATTAAGAAAAAGTAATAATCAATGGATGATTGTAAATATAATCGTCAATGGAGTTAATTTAGGATTAACATTTAGAAATCAATTTCAAGCTCTCGCTAATAATCATGATGGCAATATCGAGATAATTTTAAAAAATTGGATATCTGATGCTGGAGATGCTGGAATAGATGGATAGAGATGCCATAGAAAAAATTATCCTTGAGGGTATTCCGGATGCAGATTGCTCTTTCGATGGCGATTCTTGTAATTTTAAATTAGTTGTAACTTCCTCGTCCTTCAAAGGAACCTCTTTAATAGAGCAGCATAAAAAAGTTTTAAATCTTCTCAAAAGTAATTTTCAGTCAGGCTCTTTGCACGCATTAAGTTTGGATACAAAGGTAGGGTAAAAAATTGGAAAAATTATTAATCAAAGGCGGAAATCCCTTAAGCGGAACAATCAAATGTTCCGGAGCTAAAAATGCAGCTCTGCCTATGATTGCAGCAACTATTTTATCTAAAGACAGCATAGTGCTTAAAAACCTTCCCTTTCTTCAAGACATAACAACCATGTTTGAATTATTGGGATCTATGGGTGCTGAGATTATTTTGAATGAAGATATGGATTTTACAATCTCTTCAAACAATCTTTCTGATACAGAAGCAAGGTATGAGCTAGTTAAAACCATGAGAGCATCAATATTAGTTTTAGGGCCTTTAGTGGCAAGATATGGTAAAGCTAGAATCGCTTTACCGGGAGGCTGTGCAATTGGCTCAAGGCCTGTTAATTTTCATTTAGACGCTTTGGAGCAGCTTGGAGCAAAAATTGAGCTTAAAAGTGGTTATATTGAGGCGACTGCAGACCGACTGCAAGGTGCTAGAATAAAATTTGATGGCATTACTGTAACTGGGACAGAGAACATAATGATGGCAGCTGCATTGGCTGAGGGAACTTCTCACTTAACAAATGTTGCTAAAGAGCCAGAGATAGTAGATTTAGCAGAAATGCTCAATGCGATGGGTGCAAAAATTAAAGGTGCTGGCACTGATGAGATAACTATTGAAGGAGTCAAAGAGTTGACAGGAGTTACATTTAATATTCCAGCCGATAGAATAGAAGCAGGCACATACTTAGCAGCTGCAGTTGTTACCTGCGGAGATATTTGTATAGATGGAATTAATCCGAACCGATTAAAAAAAGTATTAGAAAAACTTGCTGAAACTGGTGCTGAAATAACATGTACTGATGATTCAATATCTCTATCTATGAAGCTAGAAAAGCCAAAACCAGTTGATATTACAACAGCTCCTTTTCCTGAATTTCCAACTGATATGCAGGCACAATTTTCTGTTATAAGCGCTATGGCTGACGGGGTATCAAATATCTATGAAAATGTTTTTGAAAATAGATTTATGCATATTCAGGAGCTAAATAGAATGGGTTGTGATATATCAGTTAAAGGAAATCATGCAGTAGTTAAAGGCGTGGGCACTCTATATGGAGCTGAGGTTATGGCAACAGACCTTAGGGCTTCTGCTAGCTTGATCTTAGCTGGTCTTTGCGCTGAGGGTGATACCATTGTCGATAGGATCTATCATATAGATAGGGGCTACGAGAGGATTGAGGAGAAGCTTAATTATCTTGGTGCAAATATTCTTAGATTGCCAAGTTAATTTCTTCTAAAGCACTTGTTTTAATTTCTACCACTTTCTTTTTCTTATTTTCTGTAAATACATTTAATTTAATAGAATCTCCAGGAGCTGCAAGGTTGAGGAATTGGGTAAGGTTTTTCCAAGTTGCATCCTTATCATTCACCCCATATATTATATCTCCAACACCTACACCTTTTTTAAATAAAGGCCCTTCACCCTCCATTTCAACTATTTGAAGCCCATTTAATAGAAAGTTTTTATCAAGCTCAAATCTAATCATAGCAACCCTAAAATTTCCTATCCAAACATTCCTTACCTTACCGTATTGAATAATTTCAGAGGCAACTTGAATGACTTTTTCCGAAGGAATGGCAAAGCCTATTCCTTGATAGGCACCTGTTTTAGAGAATATCTTTGTATTTATTCCAACCAAGTTACCGTTTTCATTAATAAGAGCACCACCAGAATTTCCTGGATTTATAGCAGCATCAGTTTGAATTAATTCAAGATATGGGTTGCCATAATCTCTTC
>OJIR01000704.1_pt1 | contig 10012 bp, 5 predicted proteins | sample 1595711 | NCBI WGS metagenome assembly OJIR01 (sample SAMN05416846, study PRJEB24817) | seawater metagenome | isolation source: Sea water | place: Canada:Atlantic | collected 2013-07
AAAGGACAATTCTTGTTAGTTTGGCTTTCACTCGATACTTGGCTTATCACTATACTGTCCATTACATACTTGGCAGTACTCTTCATTGTTGCCCATTGGGGACAAAATCAAGCAATCGAAAATTGGAGCTGTAAACCTTGGGTTTATAGTTTATCACTGGGTGTCAGCTGTAGTTCATGGGCTTTTTACGGCACAGTAGGGCAAGCAGCAACTACTGGTGCATGGCTTGCGCCAATTTATATCGGCTCTATTCTTTGTTTAGTGCTGGCATGGCCAATGCTACATAAAATTCTCTTGATCGTTAAGCAGCAAAACTTAACTTCTATTGCCGATTTCATTGCCTTTCGCTATGACCGTTCGCCCAAAGTTGCAGCACTGGTAACTATTGTTGCGCTAACAGGTATTATTCCTTATATCGCACTGCAACTACGCGCTATTAGTACCAGTTTTGATCTCTTAACAGGTACTTATCAGTCAGGTATCAGTACCGCTTTTGTAGTGACTATCGTGCTCATTATATTCAGTATTTTATTTGGTACTCGGCAAATAGCCGCCAATAAACAAAATCAAGGTTTAGTGCTGGCAATCGCTTTTAGCTCAGTAATCAAATTATTCGCCTTAACCGCCGTAGGTATATTTGCCACCTTCTACGTTTTTGATGGTTTTTCCGACTTAATCAATCAAGGTGAAAACATCAGTTCAATTACTGGTACTAATTCAGTTTACCTTGCTGTAGCACAAGCGGTGTTAGGGGCGATTACTATATTTATCCTACCTCAGCAGTTCCACATGATGATGATTGAAAATCATCATCAACAAGAGCTAAAAACTGCTCGTTGGTTATTTCCTTTATACTTATTACTCATTAATGTTTTTATTTTACCTATCGCCATTGCTGGGCAGCTGACCTTCCCAGGAGGTAGTGTCGATGCTGATACTTATGTATTAACTCTTCCGTTATTTTACCAACAAGCTTGGCTTGGTATCACGGTTTATATTGGTGGCTTAGCGGCTGCAACTAGCATGGTAATCGTGGCAGCTATTGTTTTGAGTACCATGGTATCAACCGAAGTACTAACGCCACTGGTATTAAAGTTTCGATTATTTAATACCAAACAAAAACAACAAATGTCAGGATTATTACTTGACCTGCGCCGTGGCTCTATCGCTATTATTCTCCTTCTCGCCTTTATTTTCGAGCGTATCATTGCTCAGCAAAATCACCTCGCCACCATAGGTTTATTATCATTTGTTTTACTCTCACAATTTGCTCCAGCCACCATTGGTGCCTTGTATTGGCGTAAAGCCAATGCAAAGGCAGCATTAACCGGCTTAGTTGTCGGTAGTATCGTTTGGCTTTATACCTTGTTATTACCAGCATTAATTCCCACAAGCCAGTGGATTGAAACTGGTTTGTGGCAAATAACGTGGTTAAAACCTACCGCCCTCTTTGGCGTTGACTTCTTAGACAGCACTAGCCATGGTGTTTTTTATAGCTTGCTGCTCAACGTTATTTGTTACGTTGTCGTCTCCTTAATTAGCCAACGTAGTGTTGGAGAAAAATTACAAGCCGAGTATTTTGTCAATAAAAGCCAAAACCAGTTTGAACGGCATTTATCCCTTGATGATTTGTACAGTTTATTAGTACGCTTTATCGATAAACCCGCCGCTGACTCACTAATTACCTTTGCTAAAAGTAGTGGGAAAATTGAAAAAAACATTGAATATACTCGCTTACAGCTTTCTGGCGTATTAGGTTCTGCGTCAACCCGTATGGTAATGAAAGCGGCCTCAACGTCACAAGATATGCCTCTCGAAGATGTCGTAAGTATTGTCGACGAAGCCAACCAAATGTTTCGCTTTAATCGCGAGTTATTGCAATCAGGAGTAGAGAATATTGAGCAAGGCATCAGTGTCATCGACGCCGACATGCGCTTAGTGGCTTGGAATCAACGTTATATTCAGTTGCTTGATTACCCTGAGAGCTTTGTCTGTGCAGGGAAACCTATTGAAGAGTTATTACGCTATAACATTGCCAAAGGCATAATTACCAGTACAGGTACTGGTACTGGTGAAAGTACGAGTAAACATGACGAAGGTGAAGATTTAATTACCCGACGTATTGAGCATATGCGTATGGGTCATAACCATCACTTTCAGCGTTCAATGCCCAATGGCGTGGTATTAGAAATTAGAGGTCAATCAATGCCTGGTGGCGGCTTTGTTAGCACCTTTTCTGATATTACCGCTCATATTGAAGCAGAGAAAGCTTTAAAAAAAGCTAATGAAAGTTTAGAAAAACGTGTCGAAGATAGAACCCAAGAACTAAGGTACGCAAAAGCAGAGGCTGAAGCGGCCAACAGCAGTAAAACACGTTTTTTAGCTGCCGCTAGTCATGACTTAATGCAGCCATTTAATGCGCTATCACTGTTTACCTCTATGTTGAAAAAGAAAGTCGAGAACGATGAGTTAGCACAATTAGCTAACAATATTGATGATTCATTGAATGTTGTTGAAGCGCTACTTTCTGATTTAGTCGAAATATCACGTTTGGATAATAACTTAGACATTATTGAGAAGAATCACTTTGCCTTAGACGAGTTATTAATACCGTTAAAAAATGAGTTTACCGTTTTAGCTCAACAAGATGACATTAGTTTTAGTTATCAAGCTAGTTCAACGTGGGTAAATTCAGATAAACGTATGTTACGTAGAATACTACAAAATTTTTTATCAAACGCAATACATTATTGCCGTGATAAAACAGGTGACAAAGCCGGTATTCCCAACAAAATTGTATTAGGTGTTCGCCATAAAAAAGACGTTGTACGCGTAGAAGTATGGGATAACGGACCTGGAATAGCAGTTGAAAAACAACTGACTATTTTTCAAGAATTTGAACGATTAGAGCAAAACAGAGAAATACCAGGTCTTGGTTTAGGCTTGGCCATTGCAGAGCGCATGGCTTCACTGCTCGATTTAAAAATATCACTTAACTCGACTGTAGGAAAAGGCACTTGCTTTATGCTTGAGCTACCAAGAGTTTCGCATAACACAGTCAATATACCGAATAACTTACCTAACGAAATACTGAGTAGCACATCATCTACAACTCCAAATAATGTGACCTACAAAGCATCAGACAATGTACCAACAAAAACAGCAAGCCATAGCACTAAGAATAACAATACTGCTAATGAAGGTTTTGCCGATATGTCAGTATTAGTTATTGATAATGATGCGTTAATGTTAACCGCTATATCTTCGCAATTAATTGACTGGGGCTGTGTGGTTTATACCGCAAAAGATCAAGCGTCACTGACAGAGGTTGTCAGTAATATGCAGCAACCTGCTCGCTTTATCATTGCTGATTACCATCTCGATAATGATACCAATGGCGTTGATTTAGTAAGCCATTTATTACGCAAAGAGCATTGGCAAACTCCTTGTGTTATCTGCTCTGCAGATCCTTCCGAGCAAGTTAGACAACACACCAGTGATGCGAATTTTCTATTTTTAAGAAAACCAGTAAAAGCACTGGCATTGAAACGTTTAATTAGACAAATGATTACCCAGTAGCCAAGTGCTAAAGAGCACTGCTTTCATTTTCTGTTGGCGCCAGCATTAGCTGCTGGTAAGCGAGTCCCGCTAGCGTTCGATTATTCACTTCCAACTTTTCCAAAATAGCGGAAACATGTTTTTTCACTGTGGTTTCTTTGATGTTAAGATCATAAGCAATTTGCTTGTTAAGTTGACCATCAGCAATTTGAGTAAGCACGATATATTGCTGTGGCGTTAATTGACCAAGTTGTTTAGCTAGCTTTTGATGAGCAAGTGCAGTTTGTTGACCCTCATTCTTTTCTATCAATTCAGGTAACCAAACATCACCCGCTAATACCGTATCGATAGCACTTGCAATGGTCGTTAAGTCTGCTGATTTAGGGATAAATGCCGCAGCGCCAAAGTTAATCGCTTTTTGCATCGTTTCATCATTATCATCAGAAGACACCATAATCACTACTAAATCGGGGTAGTGATTTTGCAGCTGAGTCAAGCCAGTAAAACCATCATTTCCTGGCATATGCAAATCGAGAAAAACTATTTCTAAGCTTGGTGTTGCTTCAATAGCAACTAATAACTCACTAAAGTTGTCGGCTTCTAACGTACCTGCATCATCAATACATTCGATGATTGCTTGTTTAAGCGCCGTACGAAATAGTGGATGATCATCGGCAATAATTACTTTTGCTTGTGACATTTAACACTCCTACATGATTCTTAATCCAGTATGAAAAAAAGAGCTGACAAGTGCCAGCTCTTTTTACTCTGAATTTACTACTTAACCTTTAGCGAGCTAATACTTAAAACTGGTAACCTATGGTTAAAGATACCGTTGCAGGGTCGCCATAATAACCAATTAGCGTGGTGTCTCCACCTAAACCAGGTTGATAGCTTCCGTCTGGATTTTGTTCACCTAAGAAAGCATAGTTACCCACGAGGTATTCTTCATCAGTAATATTCTTAAAGTGAAGCGCCGCAGTCCAATCACCTTCATTACTGTACCAGTTAACACCTACATTCAATAAACCATATCCATCTTGGCTTAATAAGTTATCCGTTACGTTTAAGTCATATTCGCTGCGGTAATAGTAATTACCATTAACAACAAAACCACCAATTGAGCTTTCAATGTCATAGGTAAAACCTACATTGGCCGTCGTTTCTGGCGTATTAGTGATAGTGAAAGTATCGGTGATATCAATTGGATTGCCATCACTATCATAAGAGTTAACTTCTTCAAAGGAAGAATCAATTAAACCTACGGTTGCAAACAAGTTAAGGCTATCTGTTGCTGCATAGTTTACTTCGAGTTCAAGACCAGATGCAGTTGATTGACCAATATTACCTAAACGTTGGCTTAATTCACTACCATCACCACCGTCAATAGGCAAGACAGTCACAAATTGTCTGTCTTGATGATCAAGGTAGAATACTGTGGCATTGATACGTAAGTTATTATTCCACTCACTTTTTACACCCACCTCATAAGAATCAACTATTTCTGGATCAACTGCTGGCTCAGGACCACTCGCTCTTGGGTTAAAGGTACCTGATTTAAAACCTTGTGAGTAACTAGCGAAAAACATCATGTCATCGCTATATTGGTATTCAACTCCTGCGCGAGGTGAAAAACGTGACCAATCTTCACTGTCATTTAACACTTCAGGAAATGCGACATCACCACGTTCATAACCCGGTACCCAGCCACTCTCAGGGTAGACGGTTTCAAAAACTACGCCGTTATTTACTACCGCATCTTTTTCCTCTTGGGTATAACGTGCCCCTAGGGTAAATGAGAGTTTTTCGGTGACATTATATGAGCCTTGTGCATACACAGCATAACTTTCGCTATTATTACAGCCTGTCACTTCACGCGTTAAACCAGCAGCACCTAACACAGTACCTAAGTGTTCTAATATAGCGTCGAAGTGACCACAAGATTCACCATCAAAATAATACAAACCAGACACAACGCTTAAATTATCAGAATCATAATTTAACTGGAACTCTTGTGAAAATTGTTCATCATCATAAATGGCAGGGACATCAAAAATACGTTCGGCAGTATTGTCAAAATCTATGTTAGTTTTTGAATAGTTACTTCTGCTAGCCGTGACTGATTTTAAAGACCAAAAATCATTAATGTAATACTCGGCTGTTAAGCTCATGCCTTCAGATTCAACGCTATTCCACGTTGGCATACTGGTGTAAGAGTCATAAACACTATCAGGAATTGGCGCATCGGTTACTATACTTGGCAATAAACGGTAGCCACCTTTCGCGTTGGAATCATCTTGGGTATTATCGTAATTAAAACGGAAGAACCAATCATCTGTCGGGGTAAATTCAATGGTCGCTCGGCCAGCAAAAACATCTTTGTTATAGTTTTCTAAATCTTGACCTGGCAAATCAGATTGTAAAAACTCACCATAGCCATCACGAGATAAGCTGGCTAACGCAAAACCAAAATACAACTTATCTTCAATAACAGGAATTTTACCAGCCACTTTATAATCTTGACGGGCGTAATTACCAAAGGTAGCTTCAAGGTCAAATTCCGTGTCCCCTGACATTTTTTTGGTAACATACTTAATCGCGCCACCAATAGTGTTTTTACCGTACAAACTGCCTTGTGGACCACGTAATACTTCAATTCGTTCAACATCAAGAATATCGAGTACTGCGCCTTGAGGACGAGCAATATATACATCGTCGACATAAATACCAACGCCAGGTTCATAACCCCATAAAGGATCATCTTGGCCTACACCACGAATAAAGGCGGTCAATGTTGAGTTAGTACCACGGCTACTTTGTAGCGTGGTATTTGGCGAAAATTGCTGTACTTCAGTCATCACGCTAATGCCATTTTGCTCAAGCTGCTCTGCGCCGATTGAGGTTACTGCCACCGGAACATTTTGTAAACTTTCAGCGGTTTTACGCGCGGTAACTTCAATGCGTTCAAGACCTGGGTTATCTTGAGCGCTTGTTGTGTCATTTGTTTCTTCTGCAAGGGCAATGTTAGTGGTTAACGCACTGGCAATAGCTAATGCGAGGTAACTTATTTTTTTGTTATAGCGTTTCATAGTAGTGCCTTATTATAATTTTATTGATCAGTTGTTTTAAGATTATTTTTGATGTTTTTTACTGATGTTTAAACTCTATAACAAAATTAGACAAAGTTAATTTGTACTATAGTACCATAGAGCTTAGTCACTGAATATTATCAACTTTTCTATTTTAGCCCCCAAAAACTAACAATATTCATAGCGCTATCTAGTGAAGATTCATATAAAAAGTCCGCACTGGCATCTCTATATTTATAATCAGAGTTAACGGTTAAACCGTGACCAATCTCGTTAATTTCAACAAGCTTCACTTGCACCGATTCTTGGTTAATTTGCCAAAGCGTTTGCTGATAATCTGCTGTTGAGGTTTTACTTAGTTTCAAGGAATTTCCTGAAAGTGCTGACCACTGTAATGCCAAGCTTTGAGAGTTCTTGGGGTTGACAACTTTATCTTTACTGCCTGTAATGACTATCAGCCTCGGCCACTTTTCAACAGCTTCGTTCCCCTGTTTTACTAAGCTAGCAAGTTCTATTGATGACTCTGAAGGTCCATTTCTCATACAGGAAATAGCTTTAGCTAAGTTATTAGCACAAGGATAGGGTAGACCTGCTATAACAGCACCAGCGGTGAAGAGTTCAGGATAATGAACTAACATTGCACTGGTCATTGCACCACCAGCAGAAAGACCAGCAATAAAGACATGGTCAAATTTTGACTGCGCTTTGAGTGCTAAGATCATATTTTTGATCGACAACACTTCTCCTTGATCCTTTTCGCTATCTTGCTCGGAGAACCAGTTAAAACAGGAAGTAACATTATTTTTTTTGTTTTGCTGTGGTACTAACAGAGTAAAATTATGCTGCTCCGCGAGTGAAACAAAACCACTTTGCTTAGCTAAGACTTCACCTTGCTGCACACACCCGTGTAGAAATACCACAAGGGATTTAGTTTGCTGTGTTGGTTGAAAGTAACTTGCTGTTAAACCGCCAGGGTTATCACCGAAGTGCGTTAAAGGCTGAAAGTTTACTAGCGGTTGAGAGGTAGCGGCGGCTGTAAAGCTTAATCCGTATAGCAGCGTCCACAAAAGTGGTTTTATTTTATGTAACATAATATCGATCTTCAGATTTTGTCGTATGACAATAATGGCGTAATGCATTGAGGCTCTGTATGGTACTTTAGTGCCAAGCAAGATTTAACTGAGGAGTTCTATAGGTGAGAGATCTTATTTCAATTTACCAAATAACAAACAAAGTGCATAACTAATCGGGTACATTTACCCAGCTCCCTGTGGGGCTACACCAGTTTTTATCACTGTTATCGATCGATGAAAAGCAAGGGACAAAAACTGGTCCGCTTATTGATTCTTTAAAAAGTAAGCTTTTAAAAAATCTATCAACAGCCGTAGTTTCTTCGACTCAGCGTTACCGGGAGGAAATACGCCATAGACATGAATATCTCTCATATCGTAATCATCAAGTACTGACAGCAACTGCCCTGCTTTGATTCTAGGTTTTGCATCATAAACAGGTATACGACCTAGACCATGGCCACCTTCAACAAAAGCAGTTCTTGCTGCCGCATTATTTGTGCTGATTGTGCCTTTCATTTCGATACTAAAAGAGCGGCTGCCCTTTGTCAGTTCTAGCGAACCTGCAGTTAATTTATATAACACCCATTGATGTTTATTTAATTCCGTTGGATGTTGAGGAAAACCAAATTTTTCAAAATATGCGGGTGAACCACAAAGACAAGTGCTGAGCGTTGAGAGTTTTGCTGCTTGTAGACCTGAATCGGCTAAAGGCGCACCACGAATCGCTAAATCGATACCTTCCTTGATAATATTTACCACTTCATCCGTTAGCATGACATCGAGTTCAATTTTAGGGTAAATGGTACGAAATTCATTAAGTGCCGGAACGATGGTTTGCAAACCAACATTAACAGGGCAGGTTATTTTTAATAAACCTACCGGCTCATGTTTAAGGTTTTCAATCTGTCGGTTAGCCGCTGATGCTTGCTCTGCGATAACGCGGCAGTACTGGTAATAGTCAAGTCCTGCTTCAGTCGCTGAAATAGTTCGAGTAGAGCGGTTCAGTAGTTTAATGCCTAATTGATCCTCTAGTTTTTTTATATGGTAACTCACCACAGCACGAGATAGTCCAATTTGCTTGGCAGCACCGCTGAGCGTGCCCTGCTCAATCACTTGTGCAAAAACAACCATACTTTTTAATTGTTCAAAAGAAATATTCATTATTAACCTATCAAGATGATCACACAGTTATTGTATCATTTATTGATACAAAGAAGTCTATATAATCTGCATTGTTAGCTTAGCTCTACTCAACTACACTTATCGTCAATGAAACACCTTCGGCAATAATTAAAATATTGAGGCTTACAATGCAAACTAAAAACATATTAATGGTATTAACGTCACACGCAGAATTAGGTAACACAGGAAAGAAAACTGGCTTTTGGGTAGAAGAGTTTGCAGCACCTTATTACGCATTTAAAGACGCAGGCATAAACGTTACTTTAGCTTCTCCAGCAGGAGGACAAGCACCAATCGATCCAACCAGTGAATTAGATGATTTCCAAACAACAGCAACTAAACGTTATTTCGACGATGCTGAAAGCCAAAACCTTATCGCCAATACACAAGTTTTAGCACAAATTAAAAGTGACGATTTTGATGCGGTATTTTACCCAGGTGGACATGGCCCGTTATGGGATTTAACAGACAACAGTAATTCCATCAAACTAATTGAGCAGTTTATTGCGGCCAATAAACCTGTAGCAGCTGTTTGTCATGCCAGTGCTGCTTTATTAAACGTTAAAGATAGCAACGGCGATTATGCGGTAAAAGGTAAAGCAGTTTCAGGTTTTACCAATACAGAAGAAGACGCTGTGCAGCTAACCGATATTGTGCCTTTTTTACTTGAAGATGAATTGATCAAACGCGGTGCTGACTACCAAAAAGTTGAAGACTGGCACGCCTTTGCTGTTCAAGACGGTTTACTCATCTCAGGTCAAAATCCGGCCAGTTCAATTTTAGTCGCTGAGAAATTAATGAGACAACTAAACAGTTAATGACCCCTGCTCAGCACTGCGTTTATTGAAAGACATTTCACTTACTGAATGTTAGTGCTGACTATTTGTTGACATAACTTTTATTTACCTCGTAAAAAAAAGAGAATTATTGATGAATCAAAACAAACAAGTAAATCGCCAAATATTATTAGCGTCTCGTCCTTTTGGCGCGCCAAGCCAAGACAATTTTACGCTCGCACAAACAGCCAGACCTTCTCCACAACAAGGTGAAGTATTATTACGTACTGTATACCTTTCGTTAGATCCCTATATGAGAGGTCGTATGAATGAT
>OJIR01000711.1_pt1 | contig 9979 bp, 6 predicted proteins | sample 1595711 | NCBI WGS metagenome assembly OJIR01 (sample SAMN05416846, study PRJEB24817) | seawater metagenome | isolation source: Sea water | place: Canada:Atlantic | collected 2013-07
CATTCGATTGGAATTGCCCGCAGCATATAACGCCTAGATATAGTGAAAGTGAAATCGAGTCATTCATTACGCCGCTCACTAACGAGTTATCAGACCTAAAAGCACGGTTGAAAGAGCAGCTGAAAACACAGCAGTGTGCCTCTTCAACTCATGATGATTTATCGCAAAATAGTTCACTAACTAAAGCAAGCCCACCAGATTATCCGCAAAACTCTGGGGAGGGAGAATTACCGTTAGTTATTAGTGGTATTAGACAATTGACCCCTCGTATTCGAGCTATTGAATTTAGGCATGCCAAGGGAGATGCATTACCTGCTTTTGAAGCCGGAGCACACTTGGCGATACCCGTCGTATTAAACGACGAAACACTTACCCACAGACATTATTCACTTTGTTCAAACCCCAGTAGAACGGATTGTTATGAAATTGCCGTACTAAATGACTCTACTGCGTTGAAAGAAGATAATAGTGACATTGAGCAAAGCGGCTCTGCGACTATTCATCAATATTTCACACTCGGCCAAAGGGTAAACTGCACACAGCCACAAAATTACTTTCCCCTTGAACAGTCAACAGATCCTGTTGTGTTGATCGCTGGCGGTATTGGTATTACCCCCCTTAAAGCGATGGCCTTAGCTTTAACGAGTCAGCAGCGTGATTTTTCATTGCATTATTGTGGTCGAACAATAGATGAAATGGCCTTTAGTGATCGCTTAGCTAGGCAATTAGGCGATAAATTACATTTATACGTAAGCGATGAAGGCAATAAACTGAATATTGAAAAGTTATTAGTTAGTGCTCCTATAAAGACACACTTTTACTTTTGTGGCCCGCAAAAGATGATTGACCAATTGCTTGGACTGGCGCAACAACATGACATTGCCCGTAGTCGTCTGCATTTCGAGCGTTTTGAGCATAAGATAGATGCTGCTGCAAAACCTTTTACAGTAAAACTTAAACGCTCGGCAAAACAATTTACTGTATCGGCGCAAGAATCTATTTTAGACGCTGTGTTAGCTCAAGGTATTAATGTGCCTTACAGTTGTAAAACGGGGGAATGTAAAACGTGTGTTGTATCGGTAGCAAAAGGTAATGTCATTCACAAAGACGAATGCTTAACCAACACGGACAGAGCAAATAAGCTAATGTGCTTGTGCGTTTCTAGAGCTGCCCAAGACTCGTTAGAGTTAGATCTTTAACGCAAAGAAATCCCTATTTTACTCTTGAGTTGAGTACCTCTTATATAGTTATTAACGCTGTACGAATCTTGGAGAAATTCAGGCCATGACTCTATCATTGGTCTGAAGACCTTTTGAAATCACAACGTATAGTTGACGCAACAGATTGAAAAATTGAACGTCTTCTTAGAGCGATTTGATAAAGTTAGATAAGTACCTTTATCGTGCACGATGCAATATCTGATCTTCATAATTTTTTTGTTGGAAAAATTTGTTCAAAACTCTTGCCCAGAGAATGAACAAGCGATACCTTGTATGCTATTGACATTCCTTGGAAATAAATTGAAAGGAAATTAAGTAGGCTGTCGTGAACTCATTGTTGAATTCAATACTGTCTCAAATTGCCATCCTTATATGACTAAACCAACTTACATTGTAGAGCTGACAAATAACATCGTTGTGGCAAAAATTTCAGGAGACTGGAATATACAAGCTGACATTGGTTATTTAACCATACTTGATGAAACTATCTCCAGGGTGCGAAACGATAAATGGGCCTTATTTGCCGATCTTCGTGGTTGGCGAGTTTCTGAGGAAGTTGTAAACCTCAAACACAACCTGACTATCGAGTTAGCGAGAAAAAATCAGCAAACTGAATGCTGGTTAGTCGATGATATGGACCAAGGAAAACATATTCAGCATCATATTGAGAACGCAGGCGTTCCTTTGTATAAGTGTGTAAGCAGACAAGATGCCGAAAAGTGGCTAATGCAGAATGGGTTCTACCTTTAAAGATATTTAAGCTCCTTCAATCTGAGAGAATTAATAGGATCCGAGTCGTTATCTTCAGTAGTCGCGACTCTAATCTCTATACTACCGTCCTCTATTGGCAGCAAATCGACCAAAAAACAGCCCCATGATCTACCGTTGCTAACTTCTGCAGTGTGGCAAAAATTATCATGTCTCGATAGTGCGCATTGAAGACATTAGCCTAAAACTTTTTGCCATATATTTTCTAATGAATAATTCATGTCGTATTACTGAGAAGTCTTAGTAATAACCTAATAACATCTATCTGACACTCTAATTAATTGATTTTATGGGGAATAGTCTCTAACTCTATATTAGATATTACTGAGACTTTTCAGTAATATCCAAGTTACGATAAAAATAAAATATTTATCGTTTCTAAAGCACTGAAATTATGGGATATTGATACGAATTAATTAAAGCTTATGGGATGGACATTACTGAGAAGTCCCCATAATAAGTTGTTAACCTCCAAGGAAGATTATGAGCGTCAAATTAATATTCTCAGAATACTTTGAGATAAAAGAAAAAGAACTGGATGACCATGGCGCTCTGAACATATGTTTAACTTCAGATTTACCGCTGTTTATTGATCCATTTCTACTATTTGCATCAGATAAGCCAGAGTATAAAGAGCAACACGACAAAATCGTTTCCCACCTGATTCTTCTGAAGGACATTGCAGTAAATGAGGGGAGTGGCGCAAATTTAAACCTTTTCAAATTCCCAGAAATAAAACAAAATTGGCTCGGTCTTTGTAGATATGGAAATAATGGAAAAGGGCTTGGTCCCAAATTTGCTAAAGATATAATTGCTGCATTCAACGGGTTCTATTCCAATTTCGGAGAAGAGACGATTTCGTCAGCTACTCACATTGAGAAGCTGACCCTTGTAGGCGCGGGCATTGGAAAGGACTTTATCAGTGACTTCGCCACTAATTTAATGCTCGAATACCTCCTTGAATATACTCAGAGCTTTGCCAAAAAATCGTTGCAACCCCATCAAAGAAAGGTATTCAGTGTTAGATGTTCTTATGATGAACAATTGATGATATGGAAGCCAAAAGAATATGAGCTACCATACTTCCACCTTGAGGAAGATGGCGATTTCATACTGCTTACCCCTTTAGACATACTGACAAAAGATGAAGCATTCATATGCCACAGTGAGCTGTCGGGAAATTTCAGAAGAATAGCTAGCTCAATCGGTAATTCTGCGTTGCGTGAGTCGGTAAATTCATACTTCTATAAAGCCTTACCAATATCGCCAAAGAAAAAAGATATTGAGTATGCCGTATCAAAAACAATAAATGAATTTCCTGAGATTCTGGACTATTACATAAAACAAAAAGAAGACAAAAAAGATCAATCCACGAAGCTGTCAAAAGAAAAAATTGAAAAGATACGTGGCGAGCTCATCAATACTCTTTCACTTTTTTGTGAAAACTTACTCGAATCCAGTGATTTCTTCGAGGTAAAACCTAATAGCTACGACGAAGCGCTACAAAGGGCCAACTTCCTTAAGGACAATATAGAAAACAATGACGGCTATAGAATTTTCTATCAAAAAGGAAAGCCTATAGCTTCTGAAGACACTATTCAGCGTGTATTTAGGCTGACTTGGTATGCCTCTCCATATGACGTGAACGCTGAAGTAAACAACGGTCGAGGCCCTGCTGATTATAAGGTTTCTTTTGGTAGTGGTGATTCGACTATTATAGAGTTTAAGTTGGCCAGATCTTCGTCGTTGAAAAATAACCTTAAAAATCAAACAGAGATATACAAGAAAGCATCTAAATCCATCTCTGATATCAAAGTAATCCTCTGCTATACAAGCTCAGAAATAGCAAAGGTAGATAGAATCCTGAAGACTATGGGGCAGCAAGGGGCTGAGAATATAGTGATCATTGATGCATCACCAAAAGTGTCAGCCTCAAAGGTTGTATAGGGTTAACAAGGCGCTGCTGTCGGACAAGTTTTCCTCTGCGCTCCAAACTTGCCGCAGAGCGCGGCGTTATTGATACTAAATCTAATCCGAAGCATTGATTGGTGCTTCTTAGCTAATGGCAGCTTTGTGGCACTAGTTAATATCCAATATTTATCTATCGATGTCAGTTTCACTCTTTAAATTAGTGATTATAATTTAAAACCTGTTAAAAATAATTGTATTGCCAAACCGACCAAAATTGATAGAGAAAGCGTATACTGAAAATCCTTTTCGTTATCATTAAAAAGGAATATTCAATAAATTGCGTATTAGACTTTTTAAATTGAACAATCATTTTGATTCTCTATTAAAGCTTAAGCATGAGCTGCCCCAGCTCTTCATCGCCCCTTATTGTCAATTGCTCTGCTATGTCTTTTTTTACTGCTTTGGATTTATTTTGACTGAGCTTAAATCTGCCTTCAAGGTGAGTAATGCTGATGCTAAAAATAGTGATAGCATTAAGCATTTTTTGAATAGCAATTGCTGGTGCCTCTTCTATTGACCAAGGTTTTGTCTTGTTATCTTTTGATAGACGTTGTTCTAAGTAAGCGGTACTCGCAGCCATATATTGATATTTATCATCACTTTCTTTTATCTCATGGGCGATACCTGATACATGTACCTTGGCATAATTCCAAGTGGGTACGCTTTGCGCATGGCTATGTTGCTTAGAAATATCCCGTGGTGATATGTACGCATCTTCACCATGAAAAACTAATTGAAGGGCTACTGTTGATGAATGCTGTAGTACTTCGGCTAACGGGTGATGATTACTCACATGAGCCGTAAGCGTGCTTCTTTCTAGTTGCTGTGTGTTCGTGCTAGCAGTCTTGATAGAAAAATGACAAGGAATATGACTGACGTCAATCTCTGATTTATGACTAAATAGTAATGTTGCTAAAGGGTTATTCTCAATAATGTCATGATAATGGCTAATGTTTTCCTCACTTGCTTGATAATGCTTAGCAGGGTACATAACTGAATTCCTCTGGGTTTTTTCCTGTGCTTAACAAGTGCTGTTTTACCTGATGCCATTCATCATCAATGATGCTAAATAATGCGGTGTTTCGATAATCACCATTGGGTGCTCGGCGATGTTTTCTTAAAACACCTTCAAAGTGCCCACCAATACGGGTAATCGCTTGTCGAGATTGTTGATTATCTTCATGAGTACAGATTTCAACACGCGCCATGCCCAAGTGCTCAAAGGCATGTTTTAGCATCAAGTATTTTGCATGAGAGTTAACGTAACTTCGCTGGAATTCAGGGCTGATAAAGGTATGACCAATCTCAATGCTCTTATCTTTATCATTACATCGAAACAAACGTGTTGAACCAATTATTTTGTTGGTTCTTTTATCAATGGTGACAAAGGCGATCTGTAAACCTTGCGTCATTTCATCAATTGCTTCTTTCATCCATGACGTTGCAATCTCTGGATTTTGACAGCGATTTATTGGCATATGCTGCCATACTTGTGGGTGATTTCCGGCCGATAAAAAACCTGTTAAGTGTTGTAAATTCATCGGTTCTAATTTTAGTAAACTGGTTTCTAACGTGGTTGGCTTTAGTTTTGGTTGTAGCATAGGTTACTCCATAAAAGGTTAGGTAATAGTTGTTATTATGCTTGTTATTATGATTGGTTTTGGTATAACCACTACAACCAGATATCTAAAACTTGGTATACCAAATTGAAAGCATTAACCCTGAAAGTAGTGTATGAAAACTCGGTTCCTAATAAACCATCAGTGAAACAAGCAAAGTATTTGGTGATTGCTGATGCTTTGAGAAAGGCGATTAGAGAAAGGCAGATTGCGCCGACAGAAGCATTACCTTCTACGCGAAAACTTGCTCAGCAGTTATCGGTAAACCGCCATACTATTATGGCGGCATTGGCTGAGTTAGTAGCGCAAGGCTGGGTTGAAGCAAGAGAACGTTCAGGTTATCGAGTAGTCGAAAACCTGCCAATCCAAGGCAGTCGTACAATAAATAAAATGGCGAAAACACCGCAAAGTTTCGACTGGAAATTTAGAGTTAAACAAACCTTCGCTGCAACGCCAAAAGTTAAAGCGAGCCAATATCCTTATAACTTCTCTGGTGGTCAGCCTGATATTAGGAAATTTCCTTTTACTGAATTCAAGAGCCACTTTTCACAAACATGTCAGCATCCTAATATTGATAATTTAAGTTACGGTGATAGTCGTGGAGAAGCTGAACTTATTGAAGAAATAGCCAGATATTTACGACGCGTTCGCTCGATTACCGATAAAGAATTGATGATTTGCAATGGCTCACAAGAAGCCTTGTATATTATTTCACAGTTACTTCTACAGCCCGGAGATAAGGTTGCGGTTGAACAATTAGGTTACCCGCCTGCTTGGGCAGCTTTTGAGCGCACAGGCGCGACTTTAATTGCGGTTAAACAAGATGAGCGGGGCATAGACCCTGAGCATTTAGCGCAAGTATTTGCTCAAGGTAAGGTCAAGTTACTTTACCTTACGCCGTTACATCAATACCCAACGACTGTCTCTTTAGATATCTCTAGGCGTATGCAAATTTATCAATTAGCGGTGCAGTATGGAGTTGCCATTGTAGAAGATGATTATGATCACGAGTTTCATTATGATAGCCAGCCGACTGCACCCATGGCTGCGGATGATCCCGCCGGTTTGGTTATCTATATCTCTACTTTTTCAAAGCTGATGTTTGGCGGCGCACGTATTGGCTATGTTGTGGCAAACAATAGCTTAATTGAGCAAGTGGCAGCTTATAAAATGGTGATGAACCATAAGTGTAATGTCTTAGTTCAACAAGCAGTGGCTAAGTGGATGCAGCAAGGGGGCTTTGAAGCACACTTGCGCCGTATGACCCGTTTATATCAAAAGCGTCGTGATTTTATGGTTCAACAGCTAAGATCTTTTCAAAAACAAGGTCTGCCAATACTTTTTGAAGTTCCTGCTGGCGGTATGGCAATATGGCTAGATACCGGTAAGTCGATTGTTGGGTTAAAAGAGAAGTTACTATCACAGAGGGTGTACTTACAAACTGAAGTAGAATTCAGTAGATTTAAAGCGTTACCGGATGAGTTTACTCATAGCTTAACGAGTAACTTAGCGAATAACTTGGCAGATAATTTACCAAGCCATTTACCTAAGAAAGAATACCGCTTTATCCGGTTAGGATTTGCGGCAATGAACGAAACAGAAGTCACCCAAGGATTAGCCATTGTAATGAAGACTTTATACCACTTAGACGGTTAATTAGTTAACTAACTAATTAAGCTAACTAATGAGTAGTTTAAACAGTGAGATAAAGTTAAGAGGAGTGAGTTGAGATAATAGTGAAGTCACAGCCCTAACTTATTTCAACATCACTCCTAGGTAATAGGAAAACGCTAAACTTAATGTGTGTGTAGCGCTTGAGTATTTTGGCTGGCTGAAAATCCTTGATTAATCATTGCCGCTAAAAATGGCGTCGATTCGTTATCGCCAACATCAGCATAATCAGTACTTTGATAACGTGAATACTGAGTAAAAAGTGCTGCGATTTGTTCGACGGTGCCTTGATAATTTGTTAATGACCATTGGCTAGTCAAACTTGCGCTTTTGAGTTCAAAGAATTTCACTAACTCAAGGTTAGGCAGCCAGACTAGTTGATAGGTTGAGGTTTTGGTTTTATGGATATAATGCTGTTCCAATTGACAACCTGAATTTTTTTGCTCAACCAGCTGCATTTTATTAAGATCTGGAATTGCCACTAGGTGAAAAATATCTTGCCACTTTGGCTGATACCTTAATTCATTAGATTGGTATTCAATGGTGTGTTGGTATTGCTCAAAAGCTCTATTTAACGATAATCGATTGCCATTGTGCGACCAGATATCATTAACGCCTTGGCTAAGATCTCGCTGTAAAACTCTATTGTTGTATCGATGTAATTCAAATAACTGTGTTTTTTTAGCTGTCGTTTGTTCTTTCTTTTGTTGTCCTACATTATTAGTTTTCTGTTGGTTAAAGTCATAATAAGCACTAAGTACCTTAGGTAATATTTTGCACTCATTGGCAGTACTGCTGATTGATGTGGTTAGCGCTATTATTGTAAATAGAACTAAAGTTAATTGAGAGATTATTTTCATACTAAGATTGCTCTTAAGAAAGGAATAAATTGAGTAAAATGAAATAATAAAAAGGAAGCTGTCTTTTGTTTGAAAAAGGACAACTTCCTTTATTGTTTCTGCTAATGCTAGGGCTTAAAGGCCAATTAGTTCATTGCCTTTTCAGCTTGTTTGACTAAGTCAGCGGCATAATCCATTACATGGAAAATAACACTTTGCTCATTTGTACCGGTAACTAAGTGAGCGCCTGGCCCCATTGCATAAATACCGACATCTTCACCTGCATGAGTTTCTGAGCCTCTTGGTACCAGAGATTCTTGATGGAAACCAGCTGAGTTAGTATCAACCAGAGTGAGATCCTGACGCCCTGTTATCGCATCACCGTTATAGCCTTCATCGGCATCAGTTTCTGAGCCTAAATTTCTAAAGCCTTTACCATTGGTATAGCCTAATGTTGTGTAAGGCATGCCATCCTTTGCTAGACTTGGCTCTGTTTTACCTACACTCACCACCTTACCTAAAATTGGATTACCACGTTTTGGATAACCTGCCATAGTAAATACATGACTGTGATCGGCCGTCACAATAATTAAGGTTTCTTCAGGGTCAGTGTTTTCAACCGCAGCTTGCACTGCTTCAGCAAAAGCGATGGTATCGGTTAATGCGCCGTGCGCACTGCCGGCATGATGACCATGATCTATTCGACCCGCTTCAACCATTAAGAAAAAACCTTCCTTATTATTATCAAGGATATCAATCGCTTTATCGGTCATTTCACGTAACGAAGGCTCACCCGATATATCATTTTTGCGATCCGCTTCGTATCGCATATGTGATTCATTAAATAATCCGAATAAACGTTGCGTTGCATCGGCATCCACAGCATCAAAACCAGCTTGGTCAATGACGAAACTACCTGTTGGATATTGTGTTTGCCATTCAACTGTTAAGTCTCGACCATCGGTTCTATCACCTTCGATAGTACTTGTTGCATCAGCAGTATTGTAGGCAGCATCTTTTGGCAAAAAGTGACGTCTTCCGCCACCTAATACAACATCAATACCATCAATATCTGTACCGGAAAAACGACTTTCAACGTCACTTTCAAAGCTAACAAGTTGCGACGCTATATCTACACAGCCTGCCGCGATGGCTTCTGCTGGCATATCTGAAATGTCTTCCCAGTTTCTCTCTGCCGATTTAGCATAGGTCGCAGCGGGGGTTGCATGAGTAATACGCGCTGTCGAGATAATGCCCGTCGATTTTCCTGCAATCTCAGCTAGTTCTAATGCCGTAACTAGCTCATTGCCTGATGCGGTAGCGCAATCGCCACGACTCACTGCTTCAGCAACACCAATAACACCAGCATCAGTTTTAACGCCGGACATCATCGCGGTCATCGTACCGGCAGAGTCAGGCGTTTGTGCATCAACATTGTAGGTTTTAGCAAAACCAGAGTAAGGGAACTTATCAAAACTTAGCTCATGTTCCTCACCCAACTTGCCTAATTGCTGGCCTGCTAATATGCGTGCGGCGGTAACCGTTGATAAACCCATACCATCACCAACAAATAAAATGACATTTTTTGCTTTACCGCGAGCATTGACCAAAGATTTAGCATTTAACTGTGCTTGGCCTAAAATATTTTGTCCTTGCTCATACCATAGGTTATTGGTCGTTGCGGTCAGTGATGGACCCTGCATTTGGGTCACTGTTGCTTTACAAACAAATTCTGTCGTTGTAATTTCACCGGCGTCCAAAGTACCTGAGCTATTGCTATCTATGCCAGAATCAATTTGTACACCACCATTAAGACATGTTTTATGACCAACATTAACTACCGTTTGACTGAGTAAGCTGCTTGAACCTTGCGCACCATTTTCGCCATTTG
>OJIR01000714.1_pt1 | contig 9950 bp, 4 predicted proteins | sample 1595711 | NCBI WGS metagenome assembly OJIR01 (sample SAMN05416846, study PRJEB24817) | seawater metagenome | isolation source: Sea water | place: Canada:Atlantic | collected 2013-07
TAATTAGAATAGCTGTCATTATTATTATTGTCTGTCATACCAATCAGATTAAATAAGTGCTCACTTAGCGAGAATTAAGAGGCTTAGAGGCAAGGCATTGACTGAAGAGAATGGTTATTCCCTTGTCAAAATCGATAACGCCGCATATAAGCCTTTTTAAACTCGCCCTTCGGGAGCTCATTAGCAAACTGAAAACATCACAAAATGAATAAAATATAGAATGACTATGTTTAACCCATTTTATTTGTTCTAAGCTCGCTAATGTAGCTCTAAGTTGGTCAGTTAATTAATACGATTGGTATCATTAGTGTAAGGAAATCATGAGCAAAACAAGTAGCCTGTTGACCCCTGTTTTGGCCAAGCGCCGTGGAAAGAATCCCGATAAGAAAAGTTGGCATAATTTACCTGGTAGCAGCAGTAGTTTTGCCCTATACCAAGCAGCGAAAACGGCGCAAACACCTATACTATTGATAACCAGTAATACGCCAGAAGCTATTAAAATAGAGCAAGAATTACTTAGTTTAGCGAAAAGTGATAGCCAAAATAACGCGAAAATCTGCTTATTTCCCGATTGGGAAACACTGCCGTATGATAACTTTTCGCCTCACCAAGACATTATTTCTCAACGTCTGGCCACCTTGTATCATTTATCTCGAATGGAGTCTGGCATTATTATTGTCCCAGTAACTACGCTGGTACAGAAGTTAGCACCTAAACAGTACATAGAGGCAAACAGCTTAATAATCAAGCAAGGCGATAAAAAAGATTTACATCAAATGCGACAAGCCCTCGAAGCAAGCGGCTATCGTAATGTTGACCAAGTGTTAGAACATGGTGAGTTTTCTGCTCGAGGCGCCATTTTAGATCTTTTCCCCATGGGTAGTACTAAACCTTTTCGGTTAGACTTCTTTGATGATGAAATTGATGAAATACGACTCTTTGATCCTGAAAGTCAGCGTTCGAAAGAAAAGATTGATGAAATTAACTTACTACCCGCGCACGAATTCCCTATAGATGAAGCAGGTATCAATTTATTTCGCAGTCAATTTCGTGAACAATTTAGTGGCAATATCCATAAAGAGTCGGTTTATCATAAAGTCAGTAATGGCATACTGCCACCCGGAATCGAGTATTACCTACCGCTTTTCTTTGATAATAAAACAGATATTGAAAAAGAGACTCTAACAGTAAGTAATACGCTTTGTGATTATTTAACCGAGAATACCTTGGTCGTTATTAGTGGCGATATTGAACATTCTTTGACGCAGTACTGGCTCGATATAGAATACCGCTATGAAAACAGACGTTACGATCCTACTCGGCCTTTATTACCGCCAGAACAGTTATTTTTAACCATAGAGTCGCTTTATAGCGCCTTAAAACCTTTTGACCGTATTACCATTGCAGAGCAAGCCCCAACCGAGGCAGTGCAAACACACAGTAATGATAATCAAAGCACCGAACGGCTCAATAATACCAAAGAGCTTTCAGACACGAGCAGTGACGTAAAAAGTAAAAGCAGTGACATCTGTTTTGACGTTAATCCTTTGCCTGATTTAACCATTAACCATAAATTGAAGCAGCCATTTGAGTTAATCAATCAGTTCATCGCCAGTAAAGAGACACCGAATAAAGTGCTGTTTGTTGCGCAAAGCCAAGGACGTCGAGAAAGTGTGCTTGAGTTACTAGAACGAGATAACATCAAGCCGGCACAATTTGACAGCATTGATGAATTTATTAATGCTACCGATACTATCGGTATTACTGTTAACAGTTTAAGTCAGGGTTTTTCCTTTCAAGCAAAAGGCCATAGCCAGAAAAATGCCATTGCATTAGTCACGGAAGCAGAGCTACTCGGCGATCACGTCTCACAAGCGAGAAGACGTACCAAAGCACAAGACTTACAAGCTGATGCCTTATTTAAAAACCTTGCGGAGTTAACCATTGGCCAACCTGTTGTCCATATTGAACATGGTATTGGTCGCTACTTGGGTCTGCAAACTATTGAAAACGGTGGCATAGTCACTGAATTTCTAATGCTCAGTTATGCTAACGAAGCCAAACTTTATGTACCCGTTAGCTCGTTACACTTAATTGGAAGATATTCAGGCACTGACAGTGAAAATGCCCCCCTACATAAGCTAGGCAATGATACTTGGAGTAAAGCTAAGCAAAAAGCAGCAGAGAAAGTTCGTGATGTTGCTGCCGAGCTACTTGATATTTACGCAAAACGTGCCAGTAATCATGGTTATAGTTTCAAACGTGATAAGCAAGACTATCAAGCTTTTAGTGACAGTTTTGGTTTTGAAGAAACCTTCGACCAAAAACAAGCGATTAATGCTGTAGTAAGCGATATGCTATCACCTAAAACCATGGACAGACTTGTCTGTGGTGACGTTGGCTTTGGTAAAACTGAAGTCGCTATGCGTGCCGCATTTGTTGCGGTAAACGATGGTAAACAGGTTGCAATACTTGTCCCTACGACATTGCTAGCACAACAACATTATGAAAACTTTAAAGATAGATTTGCCAACTGGCCAGTAGTCACTGAAGTACTATCGCGATTTAAAACAGCTAAAGAACAAAAAGAAGTCATCGCCAGAGTTGAATCCGGTAACGTTGACATTCTTATCGGCACTCACAAGCTACTACAGAATAGCATAAAATACAAAGACTTAGGATTACTTGTTGTTGATGAAGAGCACAGATTTGGCGTCAAGCAAAAAGAAAAAATCAAACAATTACGCAGTAATGTCGATATTTTAACATTAACGGCAACACCTATCCCTCGCACCCTAAATATGGCCATGGGTGGCATGCGTGATTTATCCATTATTGCCACACCACCAGCCAAGCGATTAGCGGTTAAAACCTTCGTTCGTGAACACGATGAAGCATTAATCAGAGAAGCCGTTTTACGTGAAACCACTCGTGGTGGTCAGGTATATTACCTACATAATCATGTTGATACCATTGATAAGACTGCTGCAGATATTCAAAAATTAGTGCCTGAAGCTCGTGTAATTACGGCTCATGGACAAATGGGTGAGCGCGAACTTGAGCGTATCATGAGTGACTTTTACCACCAAAGATTTAACGTTATTGTTTGTACCACCATCATTGAAACAGGTATCGATGTACCCAGTGCTAATACCATCATTATGGACAGAGCAGATCACCTTGGTCTAGCACAATTACATCAACTTCGCGGTCGTGTCGGTCGTTCGCATCATCAAGCTTATGCTTATTTGTTAACGCCGCATGAAAAACGTATCACCAAAGATGCTAAAAAACGCTTAGAAGCTATCGCCTCACTAGAAGATTTAGGTGCAGGTTTTACCTTAGCAACTCATGATTTAGAAATTCGTGGTGCGGGTGAATTATTAGGTGAAGATCAAAGTGGCTCGATGTGCCAAGTTGGTTTTAGTTTGTATATGGAAATGCTCGACCAAGCGGTTGCCGCGCTTAAAGAAGGTAAACAGCTGTCTTTAGATCAAGTCATGTCAACACAGACTGAAATAGAGCTGAGGGTTCCAGCACTTCTGCCTGATGATTATATTTTTGATGTGAGTCTACGCTTGAGCTTATATAAACGGATTGCCAGCTGCAAAACCAAAAATGAGTTAGATGATATTCAAGTAGAGCTTATCGACCGCTTTGGCTTGCTGCCCCAGCCAAGTAAGAACTTAGTTCAAATAGCAAAATTACGTCTTAAAGCCCAAACCATAGGTATATCACGGATTGAAGCGAGCGCCAGTGGCGGCTCCATCGAATTTAGTGATAATACCAGTGTGGATCCTATGTTGATTATTGGCTTAATTCAAAAGTCTCCATCGGTCTACAGTATGGCTGGGGCGAGTAAATTGAAGTTTGTAAAAGCCAATGACGATACGCAAAAACGCTTCACTTTAGTAACCAACATATTAAATGACTTAGCGAAATAGTTACTCTGACCCGTTCAAGGCTCTTCATCCAGAGTGCTTTGAATGGTAACGGGTATAATGATAAACTTGATTAGGTACCAGTTATGCTGGATTCACTTGTCTTAAGTTAAAGATAAAACCGAGTTCGACTGATTGATTTTTGCCCTAAAATACGGATTTTTAATGAAATACCATTCAATTCTTACCCCTACACTAACCTTTTTATGCTTATTAACGAGTCATAATACCTTGGCTAACGATAACGCTAAGGAAGAGCGATGGTTTGAGATTGAAGTCATTATTTTTAAACAACTTACAGATAACTCAAAAAATACTGAGCAATTCACCTCTAGGGATCTAGGTGCCAGAAAAAGCAAGGCTTTTGACTTATTAACGCCTTATTTACAACCTAATATAACCTCATTAAAACAGTTACTACCTCGTTGTGGACAACCAGAAAAACAACTACCTTATGATCTAACTTTCGCCCCTTATAGTCTTTTGACAACAAATGATGCTGCAGAAGAATCTTCACAGAAAACAGTAAGCGAAGCTGATCAAGCAAGCACTGAAGTCCAGCTTAAAACATCAGATACTCCTTCTAGGACTATGTCAGTCACTGTTATTCCTGAAGCCAACAATGATACATCTGCAGAAATAGCAAAAAATAATTTAGGTGAACAGGACTACCAAGCGCAATATATCGAGCTTGAATTACCTGTTTACAACCAATATCCAATTAATAGCAACATGCCATTATGTGTTATTTCAAATGATTTTTTCCAACAGCACTTAACTGCAGAACAACTTGAAAGCTTCAGTGTTGATGGTTTCCCTGTAGAGAAACTAACAAGTACAATCAATGGACTTGAGCAATGGCGTGATGATGAAAATGGTGCTATTACTTGGGCCAGTGATAGCCCTTATTTAATTAGCAAAGATTCATTACAATTAAAATCTATTGCGAGTCGTATCAAACGCTCACGTAATTATGCTCCATTATTACATCTTGGTTGGCGACAAGTTGGCGAAAGTAAAAGAAAAGCAAAAGCCATGAAGTTATATGCCGGAGAGCATTTAGACTTACGCTATCAACAAACGGTAGCTAAACAAGCATATCAACAGCAAGCGCTTGAGATACAAGCTATTCTTGAACAAAGAGAAAATGCTACCGCGTTAACGCGCAGTCAAATGCATTTGAATGGCAGTGAGACCGTTCAAGCAACAACAAACGCTACATCGAGTAGCACATTCAATAATGCTACAAGCGATGGGCTAGATAGTTCCGAAGTGTTCAACGAGGTATCGATAGCAGAAGAATTACGCCAACAAGCAAAGCAGCAACAGCTTGATACAATATTTAAACAGCTTTCGTTGTTAGATACTCAACAAAATGATCATAACAGCATAAGTACCGCTAATGAGTCAGTATCTAACGAAGCAATAATTCTAAATGAAGAAACGACTAAGCGTATTGTTGCCCAATTGTCTTCAGATATTAGGTCTAAAGACATACCGTTAGGTTTAGATAGCGTAACAGAAAATCAAGAAAAAATCGCACCACCATTACAACCTTGGTCAATAGACGGCCTGTTTAAAGTGCATTTGGATCATTACCTCTACATTGATACTGAGTTCAATATAATTGAACCTTCAACTGCGTCATCAAGGTTAAATGCTAAACAGATATTAGCGAACAAAGGCCAAGAAACATCAGGTCAAAATAAGGTTATTTCCTTTAAGCAAGACCGCCGAGTGATCACTGGAGAGATACACTATTTTGACCACCCGCACATAGGTATGGTTGTTCAAATTCGACGTTTTGACCCAACAAAGCCCGCTGATGAAGCGGTTAGTCAATCAAAAAAATAAAGATATAAACACCAAAATATTATCAACAAACAATCATCGCAAAGGTTAGCAAAATGGATAAAGAAATAGAAATTCAAGCAGCAGTATTTCGTCGGTTAATTGCACATTTAGACTCACGTAAAGACGTACAGAATATTGAGTTAATGAATTTAGCTGGTTTTTGTCGTAACTGTTTCAGTAAATGGACAGTCAGTGAAGCAGAAAAGTTAGGGGTTGATCTTGATATAGATACTGCACGTGAGCAAGTTTACGGTATGCCTTACAGTGAATGGAAAGCAAATCATCAATTACCCGCAACGGAAGAGCAAATGGCCAAGTTTAACGAACTAAATAAAAAGTAAAACTTTGCTTCAAGTGAAGTTGTAGACGTTTTGCCAGCATTTAATCAAATACTGGCAAATCTTTCGCTACTAGGTTTATGTATTGCTGTTAAGGTTATGCAAATTGCGCTATTTCTTCTTCTGTTAATTCTCGCCAATCACCTGGTGCTAAATCACCCAAAGTTATTTCACCTATTTGTTCTCTATGTAAGCCCACTACCCTATTACCAACCGCAGCAAACATACGTTTAACTTGATGATATTTACCTTCGGTAATAGTAAGCAGTACTTCACTTCGATATGACGCCTCATCAACCAAATCATCTTTTTCAACGCGCGTTAATAGTGCAGGACGCGTTAATGAGCTTTCACCTTGAAGCTGAAGCCCAGCATCAAATTCTGCAACTAAAGCAGGTAATTTATCATCATCAATTTCACTGCGTAGCCATACACGATAGGTTTTCTGACACTGTTTTTTGGGAGAAATAACGTTATGCGACCAGCGTCCATCATCAGTGATCAATACCAAACCTGTAGTATCAGCATCTAATCTGCCAGCGATATGCAAATCAAAAGCTTTATCAACTTCAATGGCGTGTAGGACTGACGGATAAACCTCATCAACATTTGAACAAATAGTATCGACTAGCTTATGCAAAATATAATAACGAGAGCCACGTGCGCTAAGCTGTTGACCTTCAATGGTAATAGTGTTGTTTTCATGTACTTGCATTGCCGCATTTTTAGCAACATCACCATTTACACGTACTTCACCACTTTTAAGCACTTTTTTAGCTTCGGTTCGAGTGAGTTCGGTACTTTTACAAATAAATTTATCTAAACGCATATTGGCAAGCAAGGCCTTACTATCAATGAAATTAAACCGCTATTATCCGTATTGCATATCAACAAGCAATAACTAATCGCATTTGTCGTAAAATTTTAAAATAAATAACGCTTATTAAATATAAAAATAATTTGAAAGTAAGTTAAGCTGTTATTACCAATTGTAATTTTGTTGAAGGTACATAGCGTCTTGAAATTAATACCAAAGCTATCACAACACACTATTCGATTTACCGTGGTAAGTATTTTCATTTTGGCGACTGTTGTTACTGCCGTTATTGCCATCAGTTTACAGTATCACTTCAGCAAAAATATGGCGACTGAGTCCGCTAGCCAACTATTTTCTTTATCGAGTCAAAAAACACAAGAGCATTTACAATCACTTGATCAAAGAGCTAAAAATATTACTCGCATGTTCGCCAAATTTGGAGACCTTGTTGAGGGTAATAAGGTAAGTAATGCTGTGGGGCCTGTTTTTTCAGAAGTGCTAAAGTCTAGCAATGACTTTTATGCCGTATATATAGGCTTTGGAAATGGTGATCTCTATGAGTTAATCAATTTAGACGCTAGTCCACAAATTCGTGCACAAGTTGACGCTTCAGTTACCGATCGCTGGCTTATCATTGAAGTTAATGGCGAAGCAAGTAATAGGAAACGAGTCTTTAATTACCTTAATGAAGACTTTACGGTAAGAATATCTCACGAAGAATACAGTGATTATGATGCCAGTGTTCGGCTATGGTATTTAAACGCAAAAATGGGAGAGGTATATAAAACTGATCCCTATATGTTCCAAAACTTACAAGCCCCAGGACAAACCTATTCAGCTAAAATCCCAGACTCTGATGCTGTCCTTGCAGTAGACATTGCATTATCTTCTGTTGATCAATATTTAACGAGCCAAGGGACTTCACCACACGGTAAAATAAATAAAGAAGTCTATTTATTTCAAAAGTCAGGGGAGATAATCTCAAGTAACCAAGACAATGCAACTAAGACTGCTGATATAAAAGTGAATAAAATAGCACTGTCTGATAAACAAAAGGAATTGATTGCAAGTACTCCTCCACTAAAAGTATCAAATGAAACTGATTGGGCCCCTATTGATTTTTCAGTCTCAGGGCAACCAAGAGGTTATAGCATCGAAATGCTTTCTTTAATTTCTCAGATGACTGGTTTAACGTTTCAGTATACTAATGGATTCAGTTGGCTTGAGTTAGTTAAAGAGTTTGATAGCAAGAATATCGATCTACTCCAACCTGTATTCAAAACAGAAGAAAACAATCAGAAAGGAATATTTTCTAAAAAATTTATCAACTTACCATTTACAATAATAACCCAGGAAAACACAGCTAAAATAAGTGAATTAAGTCAGTTACAAGGGAAAGATTTAGCCGTTACTCAAGGTTGGTCAAATATAAAGACCCTTAAACAATATTTTCCCAGTGTTAACATTATTGAATACCCTTCGAATAAAGCTATGTTATCCGCTGTCTCACAGGGCGATATTTTTGCCGCTTTTGATAACGAAACTATATTTCGTTACACCCAACAGCAGTTTTTCATTAAAAACATTCAATATCACTCTGATATCAACTTTTATCCTGTAGATTTAAAAGATTCTTTACATTTCATGCTACATGAGTCACAAACCGAGTTATTGACCATAATTAATCTCGCTATTGATAATATTTCGGAAAAACAAAAAGATTTGCTTAAAGCCAAATGGTTTACTCAAAGTAAAAAACAAACCAAACAAGGTGTGGTCCCTTATGCAGAGTTAATTGCATTAGCCGATAATGCGCCACTACATGGGCAGCTAGTACCATTAGTGATCAATAATATAGACAGTTTTATCTACTTAACACCTATTAACCTAAACGAAACGGAGTTTTTAGCCATAATAGTATCGCGTGAAACTATTTTTGCCACCAGTACGGCAAAGGTAAAATTATCAATAATTATCACAACATTATGCTTGTTGCTGGTGCTGCCAGTCAGTTGGATTTTTTCCAGCCCAATAGTCAAACCTATTAAATTACTTGCCTTAGAAAATGAGAAAATTAAAAATAGAAAATATGAGGAAGTCAATTTAGTTAAAAGTAATATTAAAGAAATTGATGAGCTTGCCTCTTCCTTAGTTGAAATGTCAGTTGCGATTAAGGCTCATGAATTAAAACAGCAAGAATTGATGGACTCATTCATACAGCTTATCGCACAGACTATAGATGACAAATCCGCTTATACAGGTGGTCATTGTCATCGAGTGCCTGAATTAGGCTTAATGTTAGTGGATGAGGTTGTTAAAGATAAGAGTACCTTTAAAGATTTTTCGTTCAAAACTCCCGATGAATACCGTGAATTTAAAATTTCTGCCTGGTTACACGATTGCGGTAAAATTATTACTCCTGAACATATCGTTGATAAAGGTAGTAAACTTGAAAGCATCTATAACCGTATTCACGAAGTAAGAATGCGCTTTGAAGTACTATGGCGAGATGCTGAAGTAAATTATTATCAAGCGTTAATAGAACAACCTGAACAACAAAAAAAATTATATCAATTACTTATAGAGCAACAGGGACAATTAACACAAGACTTTGCTTTTGTTGCCAATGCAAATGTCGGTGGTGAGTTTATGGCTGAAGATAAAGTTGAGCAATTACATCTCATTGCACAACAAACTTGGCAACGTCATTTCGACGATACTTTAGGCTTATCTCCAGTGGAAGAATTACATTTAGTTAAACAATACGAGCAACAAGGTTACCAAGAACGAACAGAAGCTGAATCACAAAAGCTTCCGGTAACTGAACAGTTATTAACAGACAAAGCAGAACATATTATTAAACGAGATAATCCTGTCGAATTCGATGAAAAACTCGCTATAAAAATGTCGGCACCGGAACATCATGCTAATTTAGGTGAGTTATATAACTTATCTATTTCTCGTGGCACATTAACGGCTGAAGACCGATATATTATTAAT
>OJIR01000716.1_pt1 | contig 9943 bp, 11 predicted proteins | sample 1595711 | NCBI WGS metagenome assembly OJIR01 (sample SAMN05416846, study PRJEB24817) | seawater metagenome | isolation source: Sea water | place: Canada:Atlantic | collected 2013-07
TAAAAAATAGAAATAACGGCGATATAGTAGATGTAGAAAACCTTTGTGATTTAACGAATTTATTTCACGATAAAGTGTTAGGAAGTTACCAAGTAGGTGAAGAATTACAAGATCCTCAAGAATTTAATAAAGTAGATTTGATCTTTCTTTCAGGAGAAGAGTTACCTAAGTGTTGGACAGATCCTAAATATCGAAAGCGTCAATAACGGCTGAGATGTAATAGGACATATATCGCCTTTACGTTGTTCGAGCTGGCTTGCCTGGTACAATTTGAGTCCTCATGTTTAATAGGCTACTAGCTTAGTTAAGTAAAGATTGATCTACCTCAAGGTAATTAAAGACAGTTACTGTCTAAAAAATAAACAGCAAACTAAAATTTAAGTATTCCTTAAATATTTATACCTAGGAGGGAATATGAAATATTCAATATTATGTCTATTTGCGTTTGTTGCTGTTGGTTTATTCAGTTGTGACATGGGGCCGGAATCACCAAAAGGGTTTAGTTTACCTGAAGGAAATAGTGATGAAGGTAAACTCGTCTTTTTAAAATACCAATGTTTAGCATGTCATGCACTAGAGGGTTTAGAACCACTACCGGAGCAAAGTAATAACCCCAAGTTTTCAGTATTCCTTGGTGGAGGAAAAACCGAAGTAAAAACTTACGCTGATTTACTCACATCAGTTATCAATCCGTCTCATAAGTTTGCAAAAGGCTACACGCTAGATAGCATTCAAGCTGATGGTGTTTCTCAAATGACCGTTTATAACGATGTGATGACAGTGACTGAATTGGTCAATTTAGTTACTTTTTTACAGTCTAATTATGAATTAATCCCTTTTAAAAGAAGTGATTACCCATATTATGGTTATAACGAAGGAGTTAAATAAATCATATTCATAATAAATTATTGGGAGAGTTATCATGAGTAAATCATTGTATCTCGTGGCTGTTGATGGAAGTCAATGGGGAGATCGTGCTGCAGACCGAGCAATTAATTTAGCTGAAAAAACACATGCTAAAGTAAAGTTAGTTACCGTAATAGATTGGCCATATTTACATCCTATGATTATCGAAGGTGCAGCCCCACCAGTATTAGACAAGGAGGCTGAAGAAATATCTGTTACAGCCAAGGTATTAACGCCATTGTTAGAAAAATATAACAGCATAGCAATGGATATCAGCACTGAGTTATTTTGGGGTGATCCAACAGTTATCATCAAAGAAGAAGTTAAAGAAACACATGCTGTTATGTTATTCGTTGGTCGTCATGGAAGATCGTGTGTTGTTGATACGTTATTTGGCAGTGTTGCCAATAAACTGGCTCATACTGTCGGTATACCTATTGTATTAGTGCCATGATTTTCTTTTAAGAACCGCTTGAGTAAAAAACGCCCCTCTGTGTTCCATTTACCAACCATAGAGCATGGTGGGGTGAATACCTAAGCAGCTAGCCACGTCTTTTAAATACCAATAGCATGAACTAAAGGCCAATGACCATTGGTTGTAATGTCTTTTCTTTTCTTTTCTGTCCCATGCATAACCCTATTGCTAATAATTAAATCAATAACTGTCCACCAAAGTGGTACAAGACCACTATTCTCCCGCCGTACAGGCATCAACTTATCAAGTGCTAAATGAGTGCAACATATAGATATTACGCACCATAAAATTACAGTTTCATGAATAAAACATGATAACAAAATTAATTAATTACAATAAAACAACAGGTTACATTATGGTGTGATAATTGTAATACGGTTAGTGGTGGGGTAGTCAGCGCGAGAAGAACATGCTGTTTACTGCGTTAATAATACTATTTGAACTGACTAGCACGCCCACCTTGCATAAAAATATTAAACAAAAATTACTGTCATATTAACGTCACAGAGCATTGCTAAGTTAGACAAAGGTTGGAAGAAAGGCGTACTTGAATGCTACTTAGAACACACTAAACATACTTAGTTTGGATAAGAGTTGCAGGGTCTACAGTAAATAAATGTTTAATAAAATATCGGGGCTAATTGTCATGTCGGCAATTAATTTAAGCTTCGATAATGAGAATAATATATTACTTTAAGAAGCTATGGAGGCTCGTTATGGAAAATGTGAAGATTGCTTTGGTTACTGGTGCTATGGGTGGTATTGGCACTGAAATATGTCGTCAGTTGGTAGAAGATGGTTATAAAGTACTGGCCACTCATCGTCCGGGCAAAGAAGATGCGGCACAGCAATGGCTTGAAGATGAATCATTTGACTCGGGTAAACTAAATCTTTTAGCCCTAGATGTTACCGATTCAAACTGCTGTGTTGAGACATTAAAGCAGGTAATGAAGGACTATGGCACTATCGATGTCTTGGTTAATAATGCCGGCATTACTCGAGATTCTGCATTTAAGCGCATGACTTTTGATAAATGGCACGATGTTATCAACACCAATCTTAACAGCCTGTTCAATGTTACCCATCCTGTCTTTTATCCTATGTGTGAGCAAGGCAGCGGACGCATTATCAATATCTCTTCTATCAATGGCCTTAAGGGACAATTTGGCCAAGCAAACTATGCTGCTGCCAAAGCCGGAATGATAGGTTTTTCAAAATCATTGGCGTTAGAATCTGCCCGTAGTGGCGTGACAGTCAACGTGATTGCCCCAGGTTATACGGCAACGCCTATGGTCAATGTACTTAAAGAAGAAATTCTCGACTCTATTAAGGCGCAAATTCCACTGGGCCGTCTGGCTATGCCGCAAGAAATTGCCAAAGCAGTTAGCTATTTGGCCAGCGAACATGCGGCTTATATCACAGGTGAAACGCTTAATATAAATGGCGGCCAATACATGCACTAATCCCAGTACATCACACACTTACAGACTTAATAAAGGAATTATTGATGAATAAAGTATATTTAGTATCAGCAAAGCGTACCGCAATCGGAAGTTTTGGCGGGGCATTAAAATCAGTTCCGGCCGCTAATCTGGCAGCAGCAGCCGTTAAAGGCGCCTTGGCTGAGGCCAATGTCAATCCAGAGCAATTAGATGAATTGATCATGGGTAACGTAATTTCTGCCGGGCAGGGCATGGGACCTGGACGTCAAGCTGCTATCGCTGCTGGGGTTCCCGAAACAATACCGGCTTATACCGTTAACATGATTTGCGGAAGTGGCATGAAAGTGGTCATGGATGCAGCGTCACGCATCAAAGCCGGTGATGCCGACCTTGTCATGGCTTGTGGCGGTGAAAACATGTCACGTTTCCCTTATATCGTAACGTCAGATATTCGTTTCGGCAGCAAGATGGGTAATCTAGAATTAGCTGATTCGCTGATCACAGATGGCCTGACTGATGTCTTTAATAATTACCACATGGGCATTACCGCTGAAAATATTGCGGAACAAGTTGGCGTGAGTCGTGAAGAGCAAGATGCCTTTGCCTTAGAAAGCCAACGTCGCGCCGTTAGCGCCAAAGAAGCTGGTAAGTTTAGTGATGAAATAGTGCCCGTTGACGTAACAGTAGGCCGTAAGACGACTGTTGTGGAGACAGATGAATATCCGCGTCAAGATGCTACATTGGACTCTTTAGCTAAAATGCGAGCTGCCTTTAAAAAAGAGGGTACTGTAACCGCAGGCAATTCCTCAGGTGTTAATGATGGCGGCGCTGCAATTTTAGTTGCTTCGCAGGCCGCTGTTGATAAACATCAGCTTAAGCCTGTTGCCGAGTTGGTGAGTTATGCTCAAGTGGGCGTCGATCCAACCGTCATGGGACTAGGTCCCGTACCGGCAATTAAGCAGGCACTGGCTAAAGCCAATCTTAAATTTTCTGATATCGAATTGTTGGAACTCAATGAAGCCTTCGCCGCTCAAGCACTAGGTGTAATGAAACAGTTATGTGCTGAGCACGATGAAGATTTGGATAACCTAAAACAACGCACTAATGTGAATGGTGGTGCTATTGCGTTAGGACATCCATTAGGTGCTTCAGGCAACAGGATCATCGTTACGTTAATCCATGAAATGAAAAAACGTGGTAACAAGTTAGGGCTGGCATCACTTTGCATTGGCGGCGGTATGGGTACTGCTGTGATTGTAAGATTGCTTGACTGATCACTCTAATCAGCCTGCGCATCATCGAATATATTATTCGATGATGCTTTAAAAACTTAATATAATCAATGCAATGGTAAGTAGATTAACGATAAATGGAGGTACGAATGGAAAAGGGTCTATCGCAGCAGGAAAGTGTGCATACCACTAAAAAAGATCAATATAGCGGACAATCAACAGATGAGGAGAAGTTAAAAGCTAGCGCTGCACCATTTATAGATTCTGACGAGACGGGTTTAAACGATTTTGTCACCTGCAATTATATTCGAGGTTATAATTAATCATAGAGCCTAAAACTTGAACTACATTTCTTCTTTCGAAAAGCATCAAAACTACATGTAAATTACAACAGCTAAGGTCTTCTCGGTGCGCTAAGCGGAAGTTACGCCACGGTTATTTCTAACGTCCATGATCATAATTAGAGTAATAAACCCTAAACTATTTAATTTTTCATGACGTTTTTTAAGCTCACAGCTACCTTAAAAGGAATAATTATTCACACTTGATCTTCAATACTTTTTTGAAAAGGAGATGAGAGATAATTAAGTCCTTTAAACAGGAGACTGAGGACGCTTTTTTATATAACAATGGAATATGGCTGTAAAAGGTATGAGTAATAGTAATAAAAATGTAATCAAACGACGTTCGAAAAATCTATTGTTTAATTCATTGAGTGTTAATGAATAATGCACATCGTCATCAATCTCTATTTTCATGAGATATAAGTCTTCGGTATACCTTATAAAAGGGTCTCGAACTAACTCAATGGTTAGGTTGTTTTTTTCATATTCAGAGAAGGAATGAAATGAATAGGCCGAATTTAAATTTAACGTTTTCCCTGTCTCTTTGTCCAATACTTGATTAATCATTGGCGTTTTTAAGCCAGAGGTCGCTTTTAGAAATTTGACGTCATATATCTTAATATCACTCTGCGTTATAGGGGTGTCAAAGATACGAAAAAAATACAATAAAAAAACAAAGGAAAATAAAGATAATGATACATCTGTTTCTTGTAGATAGTTTTTTATAAGCATTATCATTTTCAACTTAAAGGGGTAATACATGATTGTTAATAATGAATTTATTGAACGTTTTACGCTACTAGTTGCTGCTTCATTAGTCAATATTAATGTCTGCTTTGTCGGAAGAATTACGGTTTTGATTTAAAGTCTCATGACCACTTAGGTGGTAAAGCGGACTATTTATTAAGATAAATTCACGTCAAAATCAGGTCGACTCTGTGGCAAAAGTGCTCATGTCTCGATAGTGCGCTTTGCCGACATTGACCTATAGCTTTTAGCCATATATTTTCTCATGCATTACGTCTGTATTTATCAGTGGTTTTATGTACAGATTAAGAGGCAATATCACCTTTTGAGAGAAATAAGGCAATACGCCTTCTTTCAACTTATGGTATAAAACCATGTACTTGGTAATTCCTTGAAAATCATTGAATTAACCGTTATGGTTGAACTCAATAAATTATAAAAGTAGGCATGATACCTTGTTTAAGTAAGGCACTATGCCTACCAATAAGCTGTTAGGCATATAAAAAGGTTTATGAGTGTTATTCGAGAAATCAGAAAAAAATAAGAAAAAAAGGTATGAACTCGTATTTGATTTTTTTGCGTATGGGTTCATTGCTTTGGTTTTTATTATATTATTCTCTTTAGCTTTAACCGCTATTGCTTCAATAACTGGTGATGAGATAAAAGGCGTTGATATCTTCAACCCTTTAGCGAAAATAGCTACAGCATTTGCCTTTATATTTGCCCTATTTCAATACAGAAAAAATGGTGATAAAGAACGCCAGAATATTATCGCAGAAGAAGCTAAGTTACTCACTAGCAGAATGGCAACAGTAGCTGATAAAGCTAAAGAAAATACAAAATATACAATAGAGGATATCAATAGTTTCACTAGTTTAATGTCAAACTTAGGAACTGATTTTATGGCTCTTTATGAGGCATTGACGGATGATATCCATAAAGCGATGGTTAGGATGAGGTGGCAAGATATGCACTACAATCATCTCTCTAAAGCTTTACAAGTTTTCACAATCGATAAGCTTTTTGAAAACTTGAGTCTCGAAAAAGACTTTAGAGGATATTCTTTTTATAATTCACGTTTTGATTCTTCAATCACTTCAAAGCATAAAATTTTTCAAGAGTATTTTTTCTCATTAAAAGTGTTAAATGAGATGAGTATAGGTGAGGAAATCACGGAAAATTTTGAAAGTTTATTCTTATTTGAATCATATTTTTTTGATTCTAAAGAAACAAATGATCTTATGTATGGCTTACTTTCGCAACTAGATTTTAGGGCTACAGCTCCTTTGTTTGCGGCCATTCAAGAAAAGCAGAAAGTGTAAAATATGCCTAACAAGGGTTTTCAGGACGGACAAATTACAGTTGGCTTTTTGTACGTGCCTCACTTATTTTAGCCAACTGTGATTTGCCGTTTAAAACGGCGTTATAAGCCCAAGGCTGAGTTATGGATAAACTTGTTGAAGATGAATTCCTAAAAGTAAAAGATGACTTTGTTTTCGGGGATCAAATTGCACCTGCTGGCTCTAAAATTCAAATCGTTAGCAAACAAGGTCAATTTAATGGGCTCACTTTACGTATACCTCCTCCTGAATTTGAGGGGTTATTACTTAATACAGCTATCGACTCCGCCGCTAAAGCATTTCTTATGCAAAAAGAAATTCCCACTATCAAGTCTGATTTTGATGGTATCAAGGAGGTTGAACTTACTAGTGAAGCAAAGCGTCAATTCTTTCAATATTGTCAGCAGGTAATGATATCGAGTGCATTTAGTGTTTCGGCAATAGAGTCATGGGCAAACAAGACTATTCAATTATTAGGTCGTGGAAAAGATTTACAGCCTACCAAATTGGAATTTCAAAATTTAAAAGGTAAAAAATCATATTTCAATTCAGATCAAATAGCTTCACAACGATCTATTACGCTTGTCCCAAAGCTTTTTCAGCTAGTGCCACAAGTATTGAATTCGAAAACGCTTAAGCCTCATAGTACTCTTCGAAAGAAGCTAGTTACTATTATTGAAGATCGAAATGCTGTTATGCATATGCAGCAAGATTTAAATATCGATGAACAATTGATTAAACGATCAGATTTTGCAGTGAAGATGTTTATCACTAATCCTTTTGAGTCAGTTGCCACTATTTTAAAAATAATCAATTTCTTCTACGAAAACAGTGATAATGAACAACCAGATTGGTTGGCATACAATGAACAAGAATTAACAAAAATACAGCGTAAATATAAGGGCTTATAACAAGCCAATTAAACGGGACTTTGGAGTTTGCTCGGTTTCGCTTCGCTACACAATTTTAGAGTACTACAAAAAGTCCCTTATTGGGGCGTTATTACCACATGGAGAGTTTTGGTGTTTACCTTCCAAAAAGATAATTCACAATATATCTATCACTATACAAAATCCGAAACTGCGAAAGACCATATATTGAATGATGGAACTCTGAAATTTTCTTCTTTTTCTAAAACTAATGATCCAAAAGAGACTAAAAGTTGGTTTTTTATTCCAGGGACAAATGAAGGAAGAAATTTAGATAAATACAATCCTGATTTATTTTCTGAGTTGTTAAATTCATATTTTAAAGAAGCAACTCAGTTACTTTGTTTTTCAAAAGACGGAAACTTAACAGGTAACCATATGGAGGATAACCCGCAGAGAGGCTTTTGTAAGCCGAGAATGTGGGCTCAATATGGTGATAATCATGCAGGTTTAATATTCGATTTCAAAAGGTTCTCTGAATTATTTTATAAGCAATTCAGTGAAACGACTTATCACTGTGATAATGTTGATTATCAAGATCGATTACTACCTGATATTCAAATGGACCAAGCATTCATCATTAACGTAGATCATTTAGAGAAGCGAGGTGAAAAAGATTATGTTTATGACCATTTACTTAAGCATAAAAAACGCCTTTATTTTGAAAAAGCAAAAGACTGGGAAAACGAGTCTGAATACCGATTCGTGGTTTTTGAGTGTAAAAAAGAACTATATTTTGCTTTTAAAAACTCGCTAAGAGGTATTCTCTTTGGGGAAAATTGCAGTGATTCAGATATTTCTAAAATAGTTGCTTTAACTAAAAATCAAGGCATGGAATATCAGCAATTAAAGTGGAGAAATTGCACCCCGTGGTTTGATTTTGGGCGTACAAAGTGGTTATAAGTCACTCAAAAGGACAAATAACAATTGGTTTTTCTCCTTTGTCGCTCATTTTAGCCAACCATTTTATTGCCGCTTAGCAAAGCTTTCTCGATACAAAATATAATCTAAACGCATCAATTCAAGTTCCCGCATAATGTCGGCTTTGTGGCAGTAGTCGACTATCAAAAAAACAATACTGTAGTCGTTACACATCCTAAATAATTACTTGGATAGGGCGTTTAAATCAAAATTTGGTATAGATATCAGCAATGTTAATTACTGAGTAGGAAATGTCAATTCAAAGGTTTTGAAAATATGGCTATGTATTTATTAACAGTAAATGGCATGAAACAAAATTTATGAAGCCTGTTTTTAGTGAAACGAGATTGTTTGGTAATCAAAGAGCGGTGTGCAAACCAACAATACATAAATGGCCTCATGCAATTGAGAGATTAAAAACATAGTTTAAATGGACTAATAATTTATATTAATGACGTAACGCTACGTAAAATCTGTGAGGAAAGTATGCACAAAAATATATTTCATGCTCATAGCGTCACATGCATATGGCTCAAGAGTTTAACTAGCGGTATGATTTTTACGTAGTCTAAAAAATGGATAAAGCTCAATAAAATCATTTAGATGTGTTCGAAAGTGAAGCTAGATCGATCCAGATATTAATTAACATTAATTCAAAACTACTGGAATAAGACTGTTAGGAATAAAGTTAATTATGGTTTAACGCTTAAGGAAATTTAAAAATGTTTAAGGTGATATTTTCTTTAAACAAGAAGCGTCTTTTAATTGCAGAAACAAAGATGATGCTACGTGAACAATACTTAGGATTACACACAAAAATTAATTTCATGAACGTAGCACACGATTTAAAATACAGTTAATTTAAAGATCAATACAGAAAGACAATCTACATTTGATACAACGTTATATACGCAAAGCGATATTGAAGACCTTTAAAATTCTTTGTGTACGTTTGCAAGCGTTGACTGGATCGGTCCAGTGATAAGCTTGGATTAACAAACGACAGGGACAACCACCCTAGTATTTATATAGTCCACTATGTCCGATACTCTTCAGTATTGGACATAGTGGATATAATGATTTAAACTAGCTTCAACTGCCTTATCTGCTTGGTTTTACGAATAATGTTATTAACTAAACCCGTTCCTTTATATCCACCATACATTGATTTGTGTGATTTCGACTTTGATGACTATCCTCAGTTAGATAAAATATTCTCATCTAATGAACCCTGGTGGCTTGAACAATTTAACTGGGGAAAGATTTTCCTTACTTACATTGGCAGAAACAAATCTGCTCATACTTACGAACGATTTAGGAATGACGTTGAACGTTTTCTTTTATGGTCATTCATTGTTAAGAAAAAACCAATCGACCAATTACGTAAATCTGACTTACTAGAATACGCTGACTTTTGTTGGCAGCCACCAGTTGACTGGATTGGTACATCTAATCAAGAACGTTTTAAAATAACCAATGGTTATTCAGCTGCTAATGAACTTTGGTTTCCATACAAGATTCAAGCGCCTAAAAGCTTAAAGTCTCAATTCGTCATTGATCTGTCTCTTATACACATCTGACGCTGCCGACGAGCGATCTAGTGTAGA
>OJIR01000735.1_pt1 | contig 9758 bp, 15 predicted proteins | sample 1595711 | NCBI WGS metagenome assembly OJIR01 (sample SAMN05416846, study PRJEB24817) | seawater metagenome | isolation source: Sea water | place: Canada:Atlantic | collected 2013-07
GAGATAGGAGTCCGTCTCGTGGGCTCGGAGATGTGTATAAGAGACAGGGATTTATATGTCTGATATTGCAAAACTAAAAACAAAACAACACACATATCCAAGACTTGATAAGTCAAAGTATCAAAAGCGTGCTGGTCTTGAAGGTCCGTTTATGACTAAATCAGGACAAGTTGTATACTACGATAATAAAAAAGGTAAGTACTTAAACCCTGACAACGATATGTATCTTTCATATGACGACTGGAAGAGTATAAGTGAAGGAGTTATCGGAAACAAGTGGCGCAAATCTGCTGGTAGTGCAAGACCCAACCTTAAAATAGGTAATATTGAGTTAGTTCGTGCAGATAATCCTAAAACTGGCGTTCATACTATTAAGAAAAGTGGCAGAGAAATTGGAAACTTTTCATTAGAAGATGATTTGTGGGTTGTCAATATTAAAGGCGCAAGAGGACAAGGCACCTATAACTCTATTGACGATATCGTAAAAGATTTAAAGAAAAATAAAATGTATTTTGAAGATGCACCAGCAAACGCAACAGGCACAGCAGTTGCAGGCACAGGCGATGATTCATCTACAGTCGTTGTAAAGAAGAAAAAGAAACTACCAATGCAAGACAAGTTGATGAGAAGAATGGGTATCAAAGAAGCAATCGATAGAGCCGTTCCTGACTTAGAATACGAAGAAGATGAAATCACAAAAAGAACAAATCAATTAAAAGAGTTGGCGTCAAATAAGTATGTAGGTTATGAAGATGCTATTACATCATCAACTGCTTATAAGTATGCTGAAGAAAAGAAAGAAAGAGAAAGTTGGATTAAAGATTTGGCAATAAACGCTGAAAAGAAACTTCCATACGATAAAGACACAGACCAACCTAAAAAATATGTTGCAGGGTTATCAGACAAAGAAAAGAAATCACACGACAGACACTTAGAGAAACAAGGTAAGAAGTCTGATAGTGATAAGTCTGCATACAAACAATCGCCCGCTGACAAAGTTGCAAAAACTAAACCATCTGTTCACACAAAGAAGTATAAACAAATGTTTGGTGAAGGTGATTTGTCATTAGACGAAGCGATTAAAGGATTACAAAACAAGGCAAAGAAATCAGGTATGCCTTATTCAATACTAAAACAAGTTTACAACAGAGGTATGGCTGCATGGAAAGGCGGACATAGACCTGGCACTACACCACAACAATGGGCATTTGCGAGAGTTAATTCTTTCATTACAAAGAGTTCAGGCACATGGGGTAAGGCAGATAAAGATTTGGCAAAGAAAGTAAGAGGTAGTTAATGTCTAAATCATACAAATCATTCGTAAAAGAATATGCAATGGGACTTCAAGTTCCTGCTACAAGTTATTTGAAACCTATGGGTGCTTTGATTTCAGGCAAACCTTTACGAAAGAAAGAAAGTGTTAAACTAAAAAAGAAGAAAAAAGATAGTGAAATGGGTTAATAACTTTACTCAAAATAATTGGGCCGAGGGTCGTGTATATAAAGGTGATGATTGGTTAGAAAAATATCAAGGAAAAGATTTTAACAAAAAGGAGAAACATATGAACTGGATAACAACAAGACTTAAAGAGAAATCTTCACAAGGCGGACTAGGATTAGTCGCAGTTGGATTAATTATTATATTTTTAGGTGGTTTTGTAAACATTGCGGCATATGCTGCTATTGCTTACGGCGCTTACCAGATGCTATCTGAAGGATAATATTATGCCTCGTAAATTAGATAATCAGTTTTCATGGAAGAATGCCATCTTTATGGCAAAGTTAGCCGAACATGCATACTTAGGAGAGAAAGACTTTAAGAAAACATTTAAGAAACAATGGAAAGATATTAAAATGTTTGCTTATGGTGGTACTGAAGCCTATGTATTGACTTGTCCACAAAACTATATTGTAGTTTTTCGAGGTACAGAACCTACATCATGGGAAGATATTAAGGCAGACATTCAATTTATCAAAGTCGGTGGCATTCATAGAGGATTCAGCGATGCATTAGATGATATTTGGGACTTCTTAATCAAAGACTATGAAAAGAATGGTCAAGGCAAACAACTACTTGTAGCAGGTCATAGTTTAGGGGCTGCACTTGCAACACTTTACTCTGATAGAATCAATGACGAGAACTCTGCATGTTATACTTACGGTTCACCAAGAACTGGTAATGCAAAAGCAGTTAAGGGTATGAAATTTAAGGCATATCGTTTCAGAAACAACAACGATATAGTTACAAAAGTACCACCTGAGTTTCTTGGTTTCACTCACAAGAGTGATAAGACAACATACTTCGATATCTATGGAGATGTTAAAGAAGGTTACAGTCGTTGGTATATGATTAAACAATGGTTTCATGGCACTTGGTTGGGTTTAACTCACTTCAAAGTTGACGGATTCTCTGACCACGGCATGGGCGGATATCATGAACTATGTCAAAAGGCAAGTGATGCTGAGGCAGGTAAGTAATGTGGGAAATGATAGAACAGATGACATCAAATCGATTGTGGATTTATACTGCACTCGTTGGGTCATTATTTGGTCTTGCGTTCTCTACATACTTTAAAGGTACACGAATAGGTCTTTGGTTATATGCTAAGTTTGACGGAAGTGTAGACTACCTAGTTGAAAGATTTGGGTGGACATGGTTAGAACAACCTGATGATGCATGGCGAAAGAAGTACCCACATGTTACTAAAAAGATTGACGAACTCGAATCACGATTAAATCTTATAGAAGATGTGCAAGAGATGGATGATATCAGACTAAAGGACTTAGAGAAGAAAATATAATGCAATTTAAAATAATAATGTTCTTTATAATACTGAGTCTTGCTGGTGGTGGGTATGCCTATCTGCAAAAGCTTCAGAAGGACAATGCTATTTTAAAAATCAATACGACTAAATTAGAATCAGCTGTTTCACAGAACGAAGAAGTCATCAAACAAAAGACACAAGATTTTGAAAAAGTTAGAACTACTTTGACTGCTGTACAAGAACAAAAAGATGCACTACAAGGCGACAAAGATGAACTCGCTAAGAAGTTACAAAGACACGACCTCGGGCAACTTGCATATAACAAACCAGGTTTAGTTGTAAAGATAATCAACAAGGCATCTAACAATGCAAACAGATGTATTGCACTTGCAACAGGTTCACCTCGAACAGAAGATGAGATTGCTGCTACTAAGAAATCACAAATAAACGGAGAATGTCCTAGTTTGGCAAACCCAAATTATGTACAATAATATTATGACAAATCAAATAAAGAATATCTTACTGTTAAGTTTACTTGCAGTCTTTTTAACAAGTTGTGGAAGTAGTGTTAAAGAAATTCAAGTAAGTACAGTTGAAGTTTCAAAGACACCATTAAACATACAGAATCTAGACCCACTACAACTACAAGGCGTAGAGTGGATTATTATCACTAAAGATAATGCAATGGAGATATTTGAAGAAGTCAAATCTAAAGGTGGTGAGTATTCACTATTCGCACTAACAGATACAGGCTATGAAAAACTAGCACTTAACTTTACTGACATAAGAAATAGATTAGCACAACAAAGACAAATCTTATTATCATACAAAGAATACTACGAACCTATTGAAGTTGAAGTTACGGAGTAAGTCATGGAAGATTTAGCTAAACTCAAAACGCAAGTGGCGTTATTACAGAAAGATGCCAAAACTGGTGAACAGATACATCAGCGACTAGAGATTGCGATAGAAAAGTTAACCGACATCACAGTATCTTTAAAAGGTATGCTTGTTCAACAAGAAACTAAACTTGCCAAGGCAGAAGAAGTTGATAATGATATCTTTATTCTTTTAGAATCACGCCGTAAAGAATGGGATAACGACCTCAAAGAACTACACTCAAGAATCACAACCAATAGTAGAGAACTCAGAGAACATCAAATCATGTCAGAGAACAAAATGTTGAATGAACTTCGCAACATTAGACAACAACTTGATAACAGAGTTGCTGTATTAGAGAAATGGCGATGGATTATCGTTGGTGGTTCTATTATTATCGGACTTATGATATCAAATCCAAACAGTATGTTAATGCAATTCTTCGGATAAAACGCTTGACATTCTAGTCTACTTACTGTATAATCTATACTATGTCATCATATATAGATATCAAATTTCTCAACCTTCTTTCTACAAGACTCCCAAAATTTAAACGCAAAGGCGATTACTTATTTAATTTTAGGTGTCCTCATTGTGGCGATTCTCAAAAGTCGCAGTCAAAAGCAAGAGGTTTTGTTTACTTAAAGAAGAACGATATGTTCTTCAAATGCCATAACTGTGGCGTTGGTCAAACGCTTAGTAATCTTATCAAGTTTATGGACCCAAATATGCATAAAGAATATATCTTTGAGAGATTTAAAGATGGTAAGACTGTTGCTAAAAAAGAAGAACCTGAGTTTGATTTCACACCTTCTAGGTTACTAAAGAAATCAAAACCATATGCAGACTTTACTCGTTATGATAGGGCATTGAGGCAACTAAGAAGATATGATGAGTTAGTGCAAACACACCCTGCTAAGAAGTTTGTGTATGATAGATTAATACCTAAAGAACATTGGGATAAGTTCTTTCTTGCACCTAGATTCTATGAGTTTTGTAATGAGATTCAACCAGGCAAGTTTCCAGATTTGAAACACGACCACCCTAGAGTTGTAATACCATTCTATGATAGAGCAGGCAAGTTTTTTGCATTTCAAGGTCGTGCATTTGGCAAAGAAGTGCCTAAGTATATCACTATCAAATTTGACGAAACAAAACAAAAGATTTACGGTCTTGATAGAATAGACCTGAACAAACCAGTAATGATTACAGAAGGTCCTATTGATAGTCTGTTCTTAGATAATGCAATTGCTCTTGCTGGGGCAGATGCAGATGGCGGTATCACAATACAACACCAGCAATGCACAATGATATATGATAATGAACCTAGAAACGAACATATTGTGAACAGAATGATAAAAGCAATTGATAAAAATTTCAATATAGTTGTCTGGCCAAAGACATTTGAAGTCAAAGATATTAACGATATGATTTTATCAGGAAAGTCCGCTAGTCAGGTTCAAACACTTATATATAATAATACACATAGCGGACTCTCTGCTCTTCAACACATTAATAATTGGAAAAGGATATAAATGACTTCGAAGGATAACCTATTAGTAAGAAAAAGAAACGGTCGTGGCAAAGAGACCTTAGACATTGAGAAGATACATTCAATGGTTGGGTTTGCAACTGAAAACATAACAGGTGTTAGTGCCTCACATGTTGAAATCAATAGTGGTATACAATTTTTTGATGGCATATCTACAGAAGATATACAACAAATTCTAATCAAGTCTGCAAATGATTTAATCAGTTTAGATGCACCGAACTATCAGTTTGTTGCTGCTCGATTGTTATTATTCTCATTAAGAAAGAAGTTATTTCACAAGTTATGGGAACACCCAACACTACTAGAACAGATTAACTCTTGTATTAAGATAGGCGTCTATGATAAAGATATTTTAAACAAATACACGACTGCTGAAATCGACAGACTGAATGGTTTTATTGACCACGAAAGAGATTACAGTTTCACTTATGCAGGCTTGCGACAAGTTATGGATAAGTATCTAGTGCAAGATAGAAGTAATGGTGATATATTTGAAACACCTCAGTTTATGTATATGATGATTGCTGCAACTTTGTTTGCAAACTACCCACAAGAAAACAGGATTACATATGTCAAAAAATATTATGATGCAATTAGTAAATTCAAAATCAATATACCAACACCGGTTATGGCAGGTGTTCGCACTCCTCTCCGTCAGTTTGCTAGTTGTGTTCTGGTCGATAGCGATGATAGTCTTTCTAGTATTTTCAGTAGCGACATGGCTATTGGCCGTTATGTGGCCCAACGGGCAGGCATAGGCATTAACGCTGGTAGAATTCGAGGAATCAATTCAAGAATTCGTGGTGGCGAAATACAACACACAGGTGTGATTCCTTTTCTCAAGAAGTTTGAGGCAACTGTTAGATGTTGCACACAGAATGGTGTTCGTGGCGGAAGTGCAACAGTTCACTTCCCAATCTGGCATCAAGAAATCGAAGATATACTCGTACTGAAAAACAATAAAGGTTCAGAAGATAATCGAGTACGAAAGTTAGATTACTCTATTCAAATCTCTAAGTTATTCTATGAGAGATTTATTAAAGACGAAGAAATAACTTTGTTCTCACCACATGAAGTTCCTGGATTGTATGAGGCATTTGGTCTACCTGAGTTTGATGAAATGTATGAGATGTACGAAAGAAAAACATCTATCAATAAATCTAAAATAAGGGCACAAGAACTCATAGGTGCATTGTTGAAAGAAAGGGCAGAAACTGGTCGTATCTATATCATGAATATTGACCATTGTAATACTCACTCATCATTTAAAGACAAAGTTTACATGTCAAATCTATGTCAAGAGATTACACTACCGACAACACCATTAGACCACATTGATGATACGAAAGGTGAAATCGCATTATGTATTCTATCTGCTATCAATCTAGGTTTGATTAGAGATAAAGACGAACTCGAAGGACTATGTGATTTGTCAGTCAGAGCATTAGATGAAATCATAGACTATCAAGAATATCCTATTGAGGCTGCAAGAATATCTGCCGAGTCAAGACGCTCACTAGGTATTGGTTATATTGGTCTTGCACACTTCCTTGCTAAGAACCATGTGAAGTATGACGACAAAGAGGCACTAGAACTAGTTGATGAAATCACAGAGGCATTTCAATACTATCTACTGAAGGCAAGTAATAACCTTGCTGTTGAAAAAGGCAAATGTGAATATTTCGAAATGACTAAATACTCAGACGGAATACTCCCAATCGACACATACAAGAAAGACTTAGACAAGATTGTCAAGAGAAAGTTAAGTTACGATTGGAAACAATTACGAAAAGATATACAAGAACACGGACTAAGGCATAGTACACTTTCAGCACAAATGCCGTCAGAATCGAGTTCTGTTGTGTCTAACGCAACGAATGGCATAGAACCCCCACGAGATTATCTTTCTGTAAAGAAAAGTAAAAAAGGCACTCTCAAACAAATCGTTCCTGAGTATCACAGACTCAAGAACTTCTACACACTACTATGGGATATGCCTAGTAATGAGGGCTATATTAATGTCGTTGCAACCATGCAGAAGTATTTTGACCAGGCAATAAGTGGCAACTGGAGTTATAATCCAGAGAACTACAAAGACGGAGAAGTACCAATATCTGTCATGGCGAACGATTTATTGACTACATATAAGTTAGGCTGGAAAACATCTTACTATCAGAATACATATGATGCAAAGACTGATGTAGACGAACCTTCACACCCAGTCGGTTGGCATGACGGCGTTAAAGAAGAAGTAAAAGATAGAAAAGAGTTTTCATCAGATGCAGAATATGATGACTACTGTGAGGCATGTGCAATCTAATGGATAAAAAAACACAATTTCACAATCTAACAACATCTGACCAAATGGTCTATTTTGATTGGATGAATGCTTTGATTGAAGATGGTCAAATTGACCCAAATATAGACAATGATGAATACATAGATAAGATGGAAAGGATGCATAAGTGTGATGTAAATCAAACTGAACCAACTTGGCCATTCTTTGACGGAAATAACTATTTCGACCCAAACGAAGAGGAGAATACATAATGGGAAAGAGAAGCGTACCAGGAATAATAACTAAAAAAGGACAACCAAAAGTGAAAAAAAATATGAGTCATAGTACATTCACAGCTAAGCGACACCCAAATAGCAAGAGGGTGAAAAATGTTTAAAACACTATTCGGAGAAAAATACAGCAAAGCGTTCTTAGATAGAGTAGAATGGCGAAAGAAAGAGTACTACGAGAAACGCAGAATACAAACAATCCGTAGTAATGCTGCTAAGATGGCAATGAACTGGACGCATGAATACCCAACAGGAACACCCCTTAGTTATATCAGAGATGATATTATTGAAATGTGGGAACGCTCAGCAAGAGTTGGTATCTTTAGTAATTTAGATAAAGAACAAAATATACCAGTATCTCATGATACTAAAGAAGCTTTTAGTACAATGCAAGCAGTACAGACTATGGCAGAACCAGTTCGTGGTACTAGAAAAGACCCTAGTCTACAACTACCTAGAGTTAAAAAGAAGTATGCACACGAATGGAGAAATCCGCCAGACGAAGGAACTAATGACTAAAGTATTCAACACAGAAGAAGTCGATTGGACTAAACAACCTATGTTCTTTGGTGCAGAGCCAAATACACAACGATTTGACCAACAGAAGTATCCTGTATTCGAGAAGTTGAATCAACAACAGTTGGGTTTCTTCTGGCGTCCTGAAGAAGTGTCTTTACAAAAAGACAGAAATGATTTCAATTCATTGACCGTAGAACAAAAACATATCTTTACTGCCAATCTAAAATATCAGACACTACTAGATAGTGTACAGGGTAGAGGTCCGTGTTTGGCATTTTTACCTTACTGTAGTTTACCTGAATTAGAATCAATGATTGTTGCATGGGACTTTAGTGAAACGATACACAGTCGTTCATATACTTACATTATGAAAAATGTGTATTCAAACCCGACTGCCGTATTAGACACGATTGTACAGACTCCTGAAATCATGGCGAGGGCGGTAACAGTAACCGAATCGTATGATAGGTTTATAGAATATGCACAAAGGTATCACTTAACAGGCAAAGGTAGCCTGAGAGAGATGAAGAAACAACTATATCTAAATCTTATCAATGTAAACATACTCGAAGGCATTCGTTTCTATGTTTCATTTGCGTGTTCATTTGGGTTTGGTGAGTTAAAGTTAATGGAAGGTAGTGCAAAGATTATATCTCTAATCGCAAGAGATGAGAACTTACATCTTGCAGTATCTCAAAACATTATTAACAACTATCGTAACAAAGAAAATGATACAGAGATGCTTGAAATCATGCAAGAGTGTGAACCACTAGTTTACAAAATGTATGATGAGGCTGTTCAACAAGAAAAAGATTGGGCAGATTATCTCTTTAAAGAAGGTTCAATGATTGGTCTAAACGCCGCTCTACTCAATCAGTATGTCGAGTTTATGGCAAACAGACGAATGAAAAGTATTGGTCTAACACCACCATATGAACAGTCAACAAGAAACAATCCCCTACCTTGGACAGAACATTGGTTGAATAGTCGTGGATTACAAAATGCACCACAAGAAACAGAGATAGAAAGTTATGTGGTTGGTGGCATCAAACAAGATGTCGAAACTAATAGTTTTAAAGGATTTCAATTATGAGCGTAAGACCAAAGTCAGTATGTGATAACTGTTCAGCTACTTTTATTATTGTACACGAGTTGCCCGAAGAAGAATACACAGAACAGTATTGCCCGTTCTGTGGTGAAGAGCATGAAGAAATTCAAGAATCTGAATTATTAAATGAAGATTGGGATTGATTATAGTTTAAGTTCGCCAGGCGTATGCGTTAACACAAGTAAAGGTGAATTTAAGTATGAGGATTGTAGTTTCTATTACTTAACTAGTACAAAGAAATACGATAGCACTTTTAAAGAGAAGATTGCGTTCGGACAAAGTACGGTTGAATATAAAGGCACTCAACATAAGCTGTACACCTGTCTCTTATACACATCTGACGCTGCCGACGAGCGATCTAGTGTAGA
>OJIR01000738.1_pt1 | contig 9753 bp, 10 predicted proteins | sample 1595711 | NCBI WGS metagenome assembly OJIR01 (sample SAMN05416846, study PRJEB24817) | seawater metagenome | isolation source: Sea water | place: Canada:Atlantic | collected 2013-07
TACACTAGATCGCTCGTCGGCAGCGTCAGATGTGTATAAGAGACAGAAATATACTCGATGATGACCAAAATTTGGCAGGAATAGCCGCTGTTTTCACCGAACCTCTCAACAGGACGCAAGACGTTGCAGCGGCGCCGCCAGTCACTCAGGCGCCCAACGAGGGGCAATCGCTGGTTGCGATGCGCAGCGCCGGAGAAGATTTTTTACCCGTTGTAGGCAGAGCGCCGGCGGTAGAGGCTGTCGTTGCAGACTTGGCAGCTCTGCGCAGAAATGCGAAGGCCGAAATACCCACCGAAACAGCCTATCAAGAGGGGCTTTTTGTGAATGTTGGCCACGGGTCTAATGGCGTTGCGACATGCCCACTGAGCGCAGAATATCTTGCCAGCCTAATCTGCAGAGAACCATTACCACTCGATGCAGCGGAGGCCGAACTTATCAGCCCCGCCCGCTTTATTGTCAGAGACATTAAGAAACAAACACGCTAGCGCACAAAAAAAGCCTCCACGACCTTTGCCAATGCTGGTGCGTCGTCTGACCCTGCGAGTTCTCGGATAGAATGCATGCCAAAGGTCGGGACTCCAACATCAACGGTCTCAATCCCTAATGATGCCGAGGTGATTGGGCCTATTGTGCTGCCACAGGCCATATCGGCGCGCATAGCAAACAACTGAGGCGTTACGCCAACCTTCATGCACAAGGACTTAAACAGCGCCACAGAGTGCGAGTTACTGGCATAGCGTTGATTCGCATTAACCTTAATTACCGGCCCTTTGTTTAACAGCGGGCCGTGTTTATCGTCGTGTCGATCGATGAAATTAGGGTGTATGCCATGTGCGTTGTCGATAGAGAGCATCGCCGATTGGCTGATCAATCGATCAAAGCCGTCTGCCTCTGCCCCCACGCTGCCGAGTAGTCGATCGACCACCGACCGAAGCAACGGGCCCTGCGCGCCCGAGGTCGAAACGCTACCCACCTCTTCGTGATCATTACACACCACAATCGAGGTGTGCGTGACCGGCGAGTCGCAGAGTGCTTCACAGGCGAGAAAACAGCTTAATAAATTATCTAATCGTGCCGAGGCTAAAAACTCGTCTTTAAGTCCCAATAGTTTGGCTGGCTGTGTATCGTAGAACATCAATTCGTGCGACAGCACCTCCGCAGCCGAATCGCCTTCGGGCTGCGCCTTTATCTGTTCGAGAAGAAACGCCTCTAAGCAGAAATCATCGCCCTCGCCCAGCTGCGAAATAAGCGGCGCCATCTCAGTTTGCGGGTTTATTTTTCGGCCCTCATTCGCTGTGCGATCGAGATGTATTGCTAAGCTAGGAATAAATGCTATTGGCTTACGCAGATCGAGCAGCGCCGATTTTAACCCGCCGTCTGCGTCGAGATAATCCACGCGCCCAGCAAGCGACAGATCTCGATCGAACCAAGGGTTTAATAATGCCCCGCCGTAGACCTCGACGCCGAGTTGCACATACCCCTGCTTTTTGGATTCGGGAACCGGCTTTAGTTTTAAACAGGGGCTGTCGGTATGCGCACCCGCAACTCTGATACCGTTTTCAACTAAAGGCTCTGTCCCGCAGACAAACGCCACAAGCGCTGAATCGTTGCGCACAATAAAATAGCGACCTCCGGGCTCTAAATGCCAGCTGTCCCCGTCGGCAACTTGCTCGAAACCAGAAGCTGCGAGCCTCTTTTTGAGGCTTTCGACAGCATGAAAAGGGGTTGGGCTTGAATCAAGAAAATCGAGGAGACGAGCATTGAAGTCGGCGATCATGGGAGTCCACAAACACTAAAAAAGAAGAGTATGCCGAGAGCGCCAGAGCGGCGCCCGCGGATGAAAAAGTACACGCAGTCTAGCGTATTTCGAGCAGCTCGACTTCGAATACTAGCGCCGAATTAGGCGGAATAGCGGGTGTAGGTGACTGCTCGCCGTAGGCAAGATTTGGCGGTAAGAATAAACGCCACTTATCGCCAACGCTCATCAGCTGGAGTGCTTCAGTCCAGCCGCTTATTACCTGCGTAAGGCCAAACTCAGCGGGCTCACCACGGTCAACTGAACTATCGAACACAGTTCCATCGATAAGTGTGCCATGATAATGCGCGAGCACAGAGTCGCTAGTCGTAGGCGATGCGCCGTCGGCAGGGCCGCTCGAAATCACTTCGTATTGCAAACCAGACGCCGTGCTGACGACACCCTCTTTTGCGCCGTTTTCCTCAAGGAATGCCTGAGTAGTGGCAAAATTAGCTTCCATCTCAGCCTGCGCCGCTGCTGTCATCCGCTCTTGGAAAAGTTGAATCGCGGCAAACAATTCCTCATTGCTTAATTGAATCGTATCGCCGGCCGCATCGCGCATACCCGCAACGAAACTATTCATGTCTATGCCTTCGATAATGCCCTGCGCCACTAAGTTCTGGCCGATATTCACGCCGATAGAATAGCCAATGCGATTGTCTTCGTTAGCGAGGTCAATCGCTTCCTGTGCAGAGGCTTGGCCCGCAAACAGCAACGAGAGCCCTAGTGAGAGGCTCGCGGCTGCAGAAGCTTTTAATACTGCGCGTGAAATGCTCGCTTTGAGCGGATTGGGCAATAAAGTGGATGACGAGTGATTCGACATGAGTGTTCCTTCTTTGAAGTTAAAAACGCAGCTGAGCAGCTAACACCAAGCAAAGCGCTTACCATGGCTACCTATTAGAAATAGTTTGGACACAGTTTAGCGAGGATATCTGCCAATTGCCAGCCACAGAAGACCGCTCAAGGCTAACGGTGCTACACTCGATACTCGGCGGGTTTAAGCAAACTGAGCGAGAGTACTGTCACGCTCCAGTGGAGGATTCGATGTCCATCAGCAGTCTCGGTATTCTAATGAAAGGTTCGCTTTATCGCAGGTCCAGCCGCCAGTGGCTAATCGCTTTAGGGCTTACCTCAATCCTCACAGCGTGTTCTAACCCCTATACTGTATCGATTAATAATAATGCCGTGTTCGATCCTCAAGATCGCCTTTACACAGGGGAGGTGCGCAATGCAGATTTGCAAGGCTGCATCAATTTTGCCCTGCGCCAGCAAAAAATAGAAAGCGAAGACCAGCTGCAGGTCCTCGCCTGCGCTAACTCCGAGGTAACCGACCTGGCTAACATTTCTCGACTGGAGAACTTGCGTTTTATTGACCTCGGGAAAAATCGAATAAGCAACCTCACTCCGCTCGAGCGACTAGATAGGTTGAGCGGGCTTAATCTAAGCAACAACCTCATAGAAGACATCTCGCCACTCCTAAGAATCAAAACGTTGCGCTCTTTAAATCTCTCTGGAAACAACGCTATTCCTTGCCAAGATATCGCTGAGCTTGCTCGCCGTATGGGTGCGAATTTCACACCGCCGACCGCGTGCGCGCGTTAGCCGCGCGTTTAGTTAATGCGGTGCGCCCGAATGAAACCTAAACTGCGAATCGTCGCTTGTGACAAGCACCGCCTCGGCCGCTAGAAAGGCTTGGAGCCTCTCATCAACATCAACGCCTGCCGCAGGCGCATACTCAGACGCAAGACTCAAATAATCTTCATAGTGCCGCGCCTCCGACTTTAAGAGGCTTCGGTAAAACTTTGCCAATTCTTCATCGAGATGAGGAGCTAAAGCTGCAAATCGCTCGCAAGAACGTGCCTCTATAATGGCGCCGATTAACAGCGTATCAACTAACTGCGCCTCCCCTGTCGACTCTGAAAGGGCTCGTAAACTGGCCGCATATCTCGACGCACTCACCCCTTCATAACGCACGCCTCGTTCCTGCATTAGTTCAACCACCTGCTGGAAATGCAAAAGCTCCTCGCGGGCAAGCTGGGACATTTTCTTGAGCAGCTCGGGCCTATCTGTGTATTTGTACATCAAGTTCATCGCTGTCGATGCAGCTTTTTTCTCGCAGTTAGCATGGTCAGCAAGGAGCAGTGCCTGATTTTGACAGGCCGCTTCGATCCACGCGCTGGGCGTACTGCAGTGCAAGAATTTTCGTATTGGCGCCAATAATTCGGCAAGGGTGTCATTCATCAAATGGCGTCTCTTGAGAGTCTGTGGCATGAGGAAGAGCAGCGGGAGAAGACGCATCCTCCTCGTCGTCGTCGATACCTAACGCCTTATCGAGCACATGCGACTTATGCTTTTTCGCTGTTTTCGCACCCAGCTCGCGCAGCTTTTCGGTTCTTGAAATAAGATTGCCGCGACCACTAGTCAATTTATTATGCGCCTTGTCATAGGTCGCATTGGTTGCCTCCAATCGCTTTCCTAGCTCTTCGATGTCTTCGCTAAAGGCAACAAATTTGTCATAAAGGCGGCCAGCCGCCTCCGCAATTTGCTTCGCATTTTGATTTTGCTGCGCCAAGCGCCAGAGATTCTGCACGGTTTTCAATGTAGTCAGCAGTGTCGTCGGACCAACGAATATCACGTTTTTCTCAAACGCTTCGTGGTTTAGCTCGGGCTCTTCTTGTATCGCTACCGAATAGGCCGATTCGATTGGCATGAATAGGAAGACATAGTCGAGCGAGTTGACACCAATAAGGTTCTGATAGTTCTTCGCGGCTAGCCCGCGAACGTGGCCCCGAATAGACTGAATGTGCTGTTTGAGATGCGCCTCTTTCTCATCGGGGTCTTCGGCGCTGGTGAACCCTTCCCATGCTTTGAGAGACACCTTTGAGTCTATGATAATGTCTCGCGACTCGGGCAAATGAACGACGACATCGGGCTGAGAGCGGCTGCCGTCTTCGGCGTCGAGACTGACTTGTGCATCGTATTCGACACCTTTGGTGAGTCCAGAGCGCTCGAGAATGCTCGTGAGAATTACCTCGCCCCAATTGCCCTGCGACTTATTGTCGCCCTTAAGCGCCTGAACCAGATTCGCCGCCTCGATACCGAGTTTGTCATTGAGCTCGTGTAGCTTTCGAATTTCGGCGCCCAACGTATGCCGCTCTCTAGACTCGTTGCTGTAAGTCTCTTCGACACGCTTCTCGAAGGTTTTGATTTTATCTTGGAGGGGATTTAATAGCGCTGACAGACTTTGCTGGTTCTTCTCTTCGAACCGTTTGCTCTTTTCATCGAATATTTCGTTGGCAAGGTTTTTAAACTGCAGGCTTAGCTCTTCTTTCGACTCTTTAAGGAGCGTGAGCTTGTCCTCAAACTGCGCCTTTTCGAGCTCTAGCGTCTTCTCCAACACCAGATTGATTTCGCGTTGGCCTTGGAGCTCGTTGCGACTCGCGATCGCCTCGCTACTCGCTGAGTCGCCTTTTTCGATCGCCGTGCTAAGCGTTGCCTGAATGGCCTCTAAACTGGCCTTGAGACTCGACTCGATTAAGCGAGCGTTCTGTAACTTAATCATCAGCAACACTGCGACCGCGCCGAGGCAGACTGCGGCGCCCAGCGGGAGGAGCGAAACAAGTGTTTCCATCAGCGCAGGCCTGGTCTAGGTTAAGTTTTCGTTGATCTCTTGCAGTAGCTCGATTGTAAGGCGGCTATGCCCGCTCTGACCGTCGGTCAGGGCTTCAATAACCACATCGATCGTGTCTCCGGTATCGAGCAGCCTAACAGCGAAGTCTTGAAGCACGGCGTCGTTCCCACCTCGGCCTCGACCTAACAGCCTCCCGACGAAGCCAGGCTTATCTTTGTCCGCTTGGATACCGGCAAATTTAACGCTAATCACCGACTGATCGCGGTTCGCATCGACGATCTTGATTTCTGCACGTTCAATCGCCTGCCGGACTTGTACCCAGGCGCGGCCGTAATTAATCCTTAACGCCAATTTCTCCTCTTCACTGCCTGCGGCAATGATATTGGCCTTGCGCGCAGACTCTATGCTGCCCGCGAGCAGACTTGAAGATGACGCCTGATAAACATCATTGCGGTCGGCGACATATTGCGAAAGCGCATCGAGTATCTGCTTTTCACGGTCCTCAGAATCTGAGTCCTTCGGCCACGTCACCACAATCGGTATAGGCTCTGAACGTAAGTCAGAGATATGCGTGACATAAATTTCGGCATACCCTGAATGCAGTCCAGGCTCGATGCTAATTCGGTATTTGTGTCTCAGCAGAGGCTCAGAATTCACTTCGACCCACGCCGTTTCAGCGATACCGCTACTCGGATTTTCGTAGTCTAAAACCACGTTAAGCCGCGACCAGAAATCGCGCACCAAAGGCCATACCTGCGCAGGCGTGGCGTCGAGGAGTATCCAGCGGCTATCGCCAAGGTTTTGAATGATGACGCCCTCACGCCGCCGAGTCTCGATAGGCTTGGGCATTGGCACGCCATCGAACGGCTCGGCATCCGCCGCAGCAACAATCGTCTGAGGAATAACGTAGAGCTGATCGATAGTGTAGCTATCGAGGTCGCTTGGTACGTCCATCTCCGGCAGAATTGGTGCGTCTCTGTAATCTCCAACGCGATCGCGTATCAGGCCGTCTTCGCCTGTTAAGCCTATTTTGTCCAAGCCAGGAATACTGCAGGCGGCTAGCCCACCTAAGAGCGCTAACGAAATCAGTCGAGTGAATGTGTGATGTCTGCGTTGCATTGCCTTTTCCTAGCGGAGTCTTTTTATTCGTTCGGTGCGCTTCACACTCGAACGAGCGAATCGTAACTACTTTTACTACCCTACTTTTACTACCCTACTTTGATGCCCGCATTTAGCAGCGCATCGAGTACTTTGACGTGAAATTGCTCGTCGAGTTCCACGAGAGGCAAGCGAATGCCTCGTCCAATGAGCCCCATTTGCCAAAGTGCCCACTTCACAGGAACCGGGTTGGCCTCTACAAAAAGGTCTCGGTGGATGGCGAGCAGTGTATCGTCAACCTTTTTTGCCCCCTCGGCATCGCCAGCGAGCGCGAGCTCACACATACGCGACATTTCCGCGGGTGCGACGTTTGCCGTCACCGAGATCGCCCCTTTAGCGCCAGCCAATATAAGGTCGCAGTTGATTGCATCTTCACCGCAGTAAACTGCTAATCGATCGCCACACTGTGCGATCAATTCCAAGCCCCGGGCTTTATCGCCAGTTGCGTCTTTAATGCCTACAATATTGGGTATATCAGCCAACGCGTCGACGGTCTCGAGCGACAGGTCGCACATCGTGCGTCCCGGGACATTGTAAAGTATCTGCGGTATGTCCACGCCTTCGGCAATCGTCTTAAAGTGCTGATAGAGGCCTTTCTGCGAGGGTTTTGTGTAGTAAGGCGTAACCAAGAGACACGCATCGGCGCCACGCTCTTTCGCCTCTGCAGTGAACAACAACGCCTCTGCTGTATTGTTTGAACCCGTGCCGGCGATGACGGGCACGCGACCTGCAACGCGTTTGACACAGTGTTCGATAAGATCAATGTGTTCTTGAGAACTAAGCGTCGCCGACTCGCCTGTTGTGCCCACAACGACAATACCATGTGTGCCACTGTTGATATGCCATTCGATCAATCTATCGAAAGCTGGCAGATCGATATGTCCACCTTCCATCATTGGCGTAACTATCGCTACCAGACTGCCGCTTGGCGTCCCTTTCCCATTATCACTGTCTCGCAACATCGGTTGTTATCCTTACGCCGCCCCGGGGGCAGCACTTCATTACTGGGTAAAATTGCTAGGCGTTAGTTTCCGCATCGAGGCTAGCTTTCTGTGGCGGACGACTCTGAGGAAAGCACCGATTCTGCGGCCACTTTGCTTGGCCACGAATTAATGACCGCTTTGATCAAGGTTGCCAGCGGGATAGCAAAGAATACACCTGCCAACCCCCAAATGCCTCCAAATATGAGCACCGAGGCGATGATGGCGACAGGATGAAGATTTACCGCCTCAGAAAAGATTATCGGCACCAAGACATTTCCGTCGATTAGCTGGAGGATGCCATACGCGACTATCGCTGTGTAAAACTCGCCGCCTATGCCCCATTGCACAAACGCAACCGCTGCAACCGGCACGGTCACTACGGTGGCACCGATGTAAGGCACGATAACCGAAATGCCGACCAACACCGACAATAGCAGTGCGTAGTTGAGACCCAACACCTCGAAAAGAAGGAAACTTGCGAGACCAACGATGATGATTTCTAGCCCCTTTCCTCGCACATAATTCGATATTTGTTGGTCCATCTCGTGCCAGATCTTGCTCATTAATGGGCGATTACGCGGCAGGAAATTACCAGCCCAGTCAATGAGCTGCGCCTTATCTTTCATGACAAAAAACACCAGAATCGGAACCAAAATGAGGAAAATTACCCAATCGATAATCCCGGGAATACTGGCGAGTGAATACTCAAGAATGACTTGCCCATAGCCGCCCAATTCTCCGCGGACCCCAAGGATAAACTCCTGAATCTGAGACTCTGAGAACAAACTGGGGTAACGATCCGGCAGCAGCATAAGCGAGGCCTGCCACTGACTGAGTAGGTTTGGAAGCTCGCCTATTAAGCGCCTCAGCTGATTCCAAGCCTGCGGAAGTAGGAAGAAAAGAAGAACGAGAAAAAGCCCGATGAACAAAACATACACCAGAACAAACGCGAGTCGGCCAGACAACCCATACTTTAACAGCGCGTTGACCAGTCCCTGCATTAGGTAGGCGACGATGATTGCTGTCATTAGCGGCGCAAGAACACCGCCTAGTGTCAGCAGTACAGTCAACCCTACTGTGAGCAGTAACAGCAAAATAATCGATTCTTCGTCGTGGAAGTAGCGATCGTAAAAGTCCTGCACAAGCTTTTTCATTTTTAGCCCTCCAATGGGGCGGAGGCTAGGCCTTACGAATCCAGTAGAAATACGCCGCTGCGTCTTTTTTAAAATCTAAGATTTCATTATCACTCTGCGTGGCAAACAGCTTAAAGTCTTTCTCCGAGGCAGGGTCGGTTGCTGTCACCTTTAGTACCTGCGCCGATGCCATCGAATTGAGCGCGAGTTTAGCCTTGAGCAAAGGCATTGGGCAGTGCAGGCCGCTGAGGTCTAACTGAATATCGCTTTTTAGTTCCATGTGATTATTTTATCAAGCATTAGCTACTAATGCCTATGATCTAAGGCTTTAATTTTGAGAGTATTTCAGTAATATGATGAGAAGGCGTCTATTTCCTTCTGCCGCACGGAGAATCACCCTAAACACCATGAGCCATTCGTCCAACTATAGCCGTTTAACTGCCCTTTTAGGGCGAGTAACCGAACGCTGTGACACGGCGCCGCGCGAGCTCGCCAATTACGTCTTAACAACCTTCATCTTGCTATTGATGATCTCACCGTCACTCAGCGCGCAGAACACCCTCCCATCACTTGGCGATCGGATTTCGGGCACCGTGTCGCTCGAGCAAGAATTCACTATAGGCCAGCAGTTTTTGGCGAGTATCCGCCGCGGCGCACCGACTATTCCGGATCCGCTACTCAATAACTATCTCGAGAATGTCACTTACAAGCTCGCCTCGAGGAGCCAACTGCAGGACCATCGCCTTTCGTTTGTCGTTATCGACAGCGAAGAGCTCAATGCTTTCGCCGCGCCCGGAGGGATTATTGGCGTGAATACGGGGCTTTTCCTGAATGCGCAGACTGAGGCCGAATTTGCGTCGGTAATGGCCCATGAAATTTCTCATGTCAGCCAGCGCCATTTTGCTCGCGGCATCGATGAAGCCCAAGCCGGCCGCGTACCGCAAATGGCAAGCCTATTGGCAAGCGTTATCGTAATGGCAACGTCGGATGCAGGACACGGCGCCGCCGCGCTTGCCGCCGCTCAGGGTCGCGCGCTAGAAAACCAGCTTCGTT
>OJIR01000742.1_pt1 | contig 9712 bp, 9 predicted proteins | sample 1595711 | NCBI WGS metagenome assembly OJIR01 (sample SAMN05416846, study PRJEB24817) | seawater metagenome | isolation source: Sea water | place: Canada:Atlantic | collected 2013-07
TTTTTAATCATCAACCCAGCATAGAGAAAACCAAGATAGGGCGAGCCTTCAGAAATAAGACCAGCCATTGTTGGTTTCATAACTTGATCAATAATTTTTTGATGAATATGTTCATCGACAATTGGAGCTGGAGAGTAGGCTCCCATGCCGCCCGTATTTAGCCCAGTATCACCTTCACCAACTGCTTTATGGTCCTGGCTAGTTGCCAGGGGAACAATCTTATCTTTGCTTACAACAGCTATAAAGGAAGCTTCTTCGCCTTCAAGAAACTCTTCTATAACAACTCTATTTCCTGCTTCACCAAAAGCTTGATCTTTAAAAATACTATCCAAAGCTGCAAGAGCTTCATCTTTGTCAGCACAAATAATAACCCCCTTACCAGCAGCCAAGCCATCAGCTTTAACTACCGTTGGATATTCAATAGTATCGAGATAATTTTTAGAAGAATCGTAGTCATTAAATGATGCATACGCCGCAGTCGGTATTCCATATTTTATAAAAAAATCTTTTGAAAAGGTTTTTGAACCTTCAAGTTGAGCTGCCGCTTGAGAGGGGCCAAACGTATTTATTCCTTTGCTTTGCAAGTAATCAGACATCCCATCAACAAGAGGTTGTTCCGGCCCAATAATAACCAACTCCACGTGCTTTTCCTTGCAAAAATTTTCAACCTTAACAAAATTATTAGTATCTAAAGATAGATTTGTAACCTTAGGTTCAAGAGCTGTTCCCGCATTACCAGGAGCTACAAAAACATTAGTAACAGATTCGTCTTGTGCTGATTTCCAAGCCAAAGCATGTTCCCTTCCACCAGAGCCAATAACAAGTATTTGCATCAGTGTCTAAAATGCCTCGTACTGGTAAATACCATAGCTATATCATTTTCATCAGCTGCGGCTATAACTTCCTCATCTCGAATAGAGCCTCCAGGCTGGATAATCGCTGCGATACCGCTTGAAGCAGCTTTATCAATTCCATCCCTGAATGGAAAGAATGCATCAGAAGCCATAACCGCTCCCTTTACTTCAAGGCCTTCATTTTTAGCTTTTAGGTTGGCTATATCTGCACTAATGACTCGGCTCATCTGTCCTGCTCCAATACCTATAGTCTGCTTATTTTTCACATAAACAATGGCATTACTCTTTACAAATTTAGCTACTGTCCATGAAAACATTAAATCATCAAGCTCATCTGGTGTAGGTTGTCTTTTAGTAACGCATTTTAAATCTTCTCTAGGAACGGCATAAGTGTCGTCACTTTGAATTAATATCCCACCGGATACCTTTTTAATAACACCTGGATACGGATTATCTTGCTGTAAATCAACTTTCAATACTCTTACATTTTTCTTTTTAGCAAATTCAATTAAAGCGCCTTCTTCATAATCTGTAGCAATAATAACCTCAACAAATTGTCTACTATTAATCTCTTGAGCCGTTTTCGTATCTAATGTTCTGTTAAGAGCAATTATTCCTCCAAACGCAGACGTTGGATCTGTTTTAAAAGCTAGATCATAGGCTTCAAACACAGAGCTTGATTCAGATACACCACAAGGATTTGCATGTTTAATTATTACGCACGCAGGATCATTAAAAGCTCTAACGCATTCCCATGCAGCATCCGCATCAACAATATTGTTATATGAAAGCTCTTTCCCTTGAAGGATATCGGCATTAGCAATATTTTTATGTTTTAGATTTGAGAAAGTAAACAGATTTGCACTTTGGTGAGGGTTTTCTCCGTACCTTAAAGAGACACTCTTTTCGATATCGTAATTAGGAATCTCGTTAGCAAAATCTTCTTTAAGATAATTCGATATTGATAGATTATAGTCAGCCATAAGTTGAAAAACTTTTTGTGATAGCTCTTTTCTAAAACCATAAGAAATGCCATCTTCATTCTGCCATTCCTCGATAAGTCTAGAATAGTCATTTGGATTAGACACTACAGCAACATCTTTAAAATTCTTTGCAGCAGACCTAATCATAGTAGGGCCGCCAATATCTATTTTTTCAATAGCCTCATCAAAAGAACAGCCCTCAGCGATAGTTTCCTTAAATGGATATAGGTTAACAATAACTAGATCTATAGTTTCATAGCCTCTTTCCTGAAGTACTTCTAAATCCTTATCTCTTCTTGCAAGAATTCCAGCATGAATTTTTGGATGAAGCGTCTTTACTCTCCCATCCATCATCTCTTCAAAGCCGGTAAAATCTGAAACTTCTATTACTTCAGAGGTTAACTCTTTTATTGCCTTGTAGGTTCCACCTGTAGAAAGTATCTTCACATCTTGAGAGATAAGAAAAGATACCAATTCATCCAATCCAGATTTGTCTGAAAGGCTTATAAGGGCAGTTTTTGGTTTTATTGAATGCATTATTTTATGTTGTATTTTTTTAATTTAGTTCTCAACGTAGTTCTATTCATACCTAATATTCTTGAAGCTTTGGATTGGTTATTGCCTGCAAATTTCATTACTGAATTTAGCAAAGGCGGCTCAATTTCATTTAAAACTAACTGATAGACATCAATAGGCATATTTTTCTGATCAAGCTGAGAAAAATATCTTTTCATAGCTTTTCTAACCTCATCTTTAAGAGGTTTTTTGGAATAGCTATCAAATGAATTTTTTTTATTTACCAAGACGAGTGAATTATTAAAGAGAATTATAAGTTTACAGCTGTTTAAAAATTGCTCAATAGATTTTTAAAGATTTATGATAGTTTTTTTACTGCCTTCAATTGAAAATGATTTTGGAGCCCCATCCTTTAGATTTATTTTTGTTATGGATGTGTAGTCAGGATAAAAATGAAGAAGATTAGGGTGTTTCGCTAGCTCGCCTACAAGAGCATTTATAACCATAAAATGTGAAAAGATAATCGTATCGTTTCGCATTCCAAAAACCTCACTTAATAATTTTATTCGCCACTCTGCTACCTCTTCTGAAAGGTTTTTAATGTCTTCTTTCATCGTTTTAGTAAGCCATTGTTTTTTTTCATTAGCATCTATATTTCCTGAGGGAATTTCAGAAAAAGCGCCATTGATAACAATTTCCTTATTAAATTTCTTTGCTAATGGGACTGCTGTGGATTTAGCTCTGGCCTTTGGACTGGATATAAAATCATACAAATGTAAATTTTGAAGTTCAGAGTGCTCCTGTAAATGTTTTGCCTGCTTAAATCCATCTTCACTTAGATCAGGATCCGGGTGATCACCCCATGATTGAGCAGCCTCACCATGCCTAATTAAAATTATATTAATCTCCGACATTTATATTGAACCTGTAGCTATAATGTTAATGTGAGAATCCATAGAATATATTGTAAATCAGTATCAGAAACAAATAATGTTTTTGACCTAGATCAATCCCAATCAATTCACATGACTAGAGTTTTGAGGTTAAAAATTGACGAAGAGGTTGATGTTTTTGACGGCGAAGGCTCATCTGCAATATGTAGAATATCTGCAATATCAAGAAATACAATAACTCTGGAAAGGATATCTTCAGTTGAATCATCAAATATAGAAGCAGAAAAAATTATTTGCATCATTCCTTTTATAAAAAAAGATAACTTTCATTTCATGCTCCAAAAACTTACTGAAATTGGTGTATCACATTTAATTTTGTATAGACCTGACCTGATCGATCAAAGTATTGCTAGAAAAGATATCTTAAAACTAGCTGAAAAAGCAGAAGAGGTTGTTATAAGTGCCTGTAAGCAATGCGGATCAAATTTTTTACCAAAAATGTCTATTTCAGAGAATCTTAGTGCTGCGCTAAGTAATTTGGATGTTGCCGAAAGTGTTTATGCTTTTGATATCGAGGCTATAAAAGCTTTTGAGACAACAGAATTAACAGATCAAGTGTCTATATGTTTTGTAACAGGTCCAGAATCTGGTTTTTCTGAAGAAGAGAAGAGTTTTTTAAGTAATAATGGCGCGAAAATAAGACTTATAGGAAAGAATGTTCTTAGGGCTGAGACAGCCCCTTTAGTAATTTCTACCTTAATTCAAAACCACTTTGGTAGAATTTAACTATGAACAAGAAACTACTTTTTATAACAGATCCATTAAAAGGGCTTAATCCCAAAAAGGATACATCAATTTTTATGATGGAGGAGTCGATTGCTCTTGGGTATAAACCTCATCAATGTGAAATGAAGGATCTTTATATACAAGAAGGTGATGTTTTTGCAGACGCTAGAAGCATTATCTCTGCAGGAACAACTCAAATAGAAGGCATTAAAAAAGAAGCAATTAAAGTCTCAGATTTTTCTTATTCTTTTATGAGAAAAGACCCACCCGTAGATACTAATTATATAAATGCTTTGCATTTACTAGGACTTGCAGAGAAGCAGGGGGCCACTGTATTTAACAAACCTAATTCAATCAAAGAATTCAATGAAAAAATATTTGCCATTCATTTTAAAGAGTTCATCCCAACAACTTTAATAACTTCAAATATTACTAAAATTATAGAGTTTCAAGCTAATCATGAAATTATCATAGTAAAGCCCTTGGATGGAATGGGAGGTTCGTCTATTTATAAGATGGAGGATATGGAAGATGATAATCTAGATATTCTTTTGGATATGACAGATGATGAATCCACCCAAATTGTTATACAAGAATTTTTACCTCAAATTTACGAAGGTGATTTTAGAGTTTTGATTATTCATGGAAAGCCTTTCCCAAAGACTTTAGCTAGAATTCCTCAAGGCAATAGCTTTAAGGGTAACTTAGCAGCAGGAGGAAAGGGTGTTGTTATGGATTTAACAAAGAAGCAGCAAGAGGTTGGAGAAATTATTGGAAAATATTTAGTAGAAAAGGGTATTAATTTTGCTGGGATTGACATGATAGGGGAGTATTTAACTGAAATAAATATTACAAGCCCTACATGCGCTAGAGAGATCTACTCTCAATCAGGAATGAACCCTATTGCAGAATACTTAAGCGAGTTATGACTTCGATATTATCTGCACAAAAGGTTAGCAAGCGATCCTTAACCCTCAATAAGTCATTCTTTTTATCTTTGGTAATTCATTTATGTCTTATCTTTGGCATCACATTCACAACTTTTTATAAAATGCCCCTTCTGGAAAGCTCATCAATTATTAATGTGAAGTTTGCTAATGCCTCGGAGGACGTGATTGGTCAAGAGGGGTCATCAAGTGAAAATATCTCTCAAAATACTGAAGAATCAGATTTTTTGAGTAAAAAAGAGATTAACGAAAATAATTTTCAGGCCTATAAAGTAAAAAAGCTAGAAGCCAATTCAACGGTTAATAATGAGGAGGCAATGTACCTAAATCTTTGGCAAAGAAATATAGAATCATCTGGTGACAAGATGATTTCAGCTACAGATAAAATTCTTGAGGACAGTAAAGTTCAAATAATGGCAACTATCGATTCGTTTGGAAATTTAATTAAATCAGAAATACTTATCTCCTCTGGAGATAGATCTGTAGATGAGATGGCTATAAAAATATTAGAAGAATCTGCGCCGTTTGCTCCTTTTGATCCAAAGATGCTAAACGAGTATAGTTTTTTAGAGATAGTAAGAGATTGGAATTTTTCAAGTAATTAAATGCAAATAGTAGCTTTCGATTTTGGAACAAAAAAAATTGGCATAGCTGTTGGTCAAACACAAACTATGACCTCATCGCCCTTAGATATTGTTTTTAGTAAAAATAACAAGATAAATTGGGATGGCATTATGACAATCTTGGAAGAATGGAAGCCAGGACTTATATTAGTTGGCAAGCCATTAAATATGGATGGAACAGACAGTGATATCATGGAGAAAGTAGATATTTTTTATAAAAAACTAGAAAAATTAACTAAAGTGAAATGTGAATATGTTGACGAAAGACTCACTAGCTTTGAAGCAAGGCAGAATCTGGGCGAATTAAAAACTGATTTGATAGATGCCCATGCAGCTAAAATTTTGATAGATAACTGGTTTAATAAGAGTTAATAGTCATGTCCATTCCATCAAGTTTTATAGATCGATTAATCACCTCAGTAAATATTGTAGATATTATTGGTAGGCGACTTCAGATCGAAAGAAGAGGAGGAGCTCATTGGGCCAAATGCCCATTTCATGGAGGTGGCGATGAACGATCTGCATCCTTCAAGATTTATGATGACACCGGTACATATCATTGCTTTGGATGTAAAGAATCAGGCAATGCAATTCATTTTTTAAGAAAGCATGACGGCCTTGATTTTATGGAGGCCATTGAATTACTTGCTTCATATGTTGGCATGGAAGTCCCTCAACAAGAAAAACCAGTAGACGTATCTGGAGCAATTAACATTAATACTAAAGCCGCTGAGGTTTTTATAGAGCAATTAAAATCTCCTTCAGGAAAGCCGATAATAGACTATCTAAAATCTAGAGGCATAAGCGGTGAAACGGCAAAATTCTTTGAGCTAGGTTATTCAATGGAAAGAAATCCATCGCTTCACTCTATTTTATCTCCTAAATATGAAAAACAAGATTTAGAAGACTCCGGTTTATTTGGATCAAATGATAACGGCGAAATGTATGACCGTTTTAGAGACAGACTCATGTTCCCAATAAGAAATATTAAAGGCGAACATATAGCATTTGGTGGAAGGCTAACCAAAGACAAAAAAGATCAGGCAAAATACTTAAATTCTCCGGAAACAAAGACATATAAAAAGAAATATGAGCTTTATGGGCTTTATGAAGCCAGATTGGTAGATAAGCGTCCAGAAACATTATTCCTAGTTGAAGGTTATATGGATGTTATCGGCCTTCATCAGCATGGCATTAAAAACTCAGTTGCCTCTTCTGGGACAGCGTTCACCCAAGAGCAGCTAAGAAAAATACTCAGCTATACAAATAATATTTATATAGTCTTTGACGGTGATGAAGCTGGACAAAAAGCATCATGGAGGGCTGTTGAAAATGCGCTACCGCTTTTAAGAGAAGACATAAGGATGAACTTTATCTTTCTTAAAGAAGGGGATGATCCTGATAGTTACATTAAAGAGAAGGGGAAGGAAGCTTTTATTAAATTAGCAGACGAAGCCACTTCATTTTCTGACTATTTTTTACAAACAGTTAAAAAGCAAGATGACCTTTCATCAATCGAGGGTCGTTCTATGGTTGCTCAATTTGCAATTCCTTTAGTTAATAAGATTTTAAACCCAACTCTAAAGGAAGCTTACATAAGTGAATTAAGTCATATATGTGATCTGGATTTTGAAAAATTACTTTCAGGAAATGCTCTTTTTTCTAAAAGAGATTACTCCAAACAAGAAGAGGTAAAAAAAGTACCTTCAACAATTATGAGAAAATCGGTTTTAGGTGTTTTCACAGCTTTAATTCAGCACCCAGCATTAGCAACAGATAGAATCTTTGAGCTAATAAAGAAAGATTCAAGATTTTTATTCTTAAACGATGTAAGAAATTTCTATAAAGACAATTTAGATGCAGCCCCTTCAATACTTTTTGAGCAAATAGAAAACGAAAAGATTAAAAATTTATTCGGAGAAGCTTTAGTCTCTGAAATTAAGCTCTCAAAGGATGATGGGAGGGCGATGATCCAAGATTGTATTGAATTAATATCTAAATCTGAAAAAGATAGGGATGAAATACTAAAAGAAAAGTATAATATGCAAGAAATATCATCTGCTGAAAAAAGAGAGCTACAACAGCTTATTCTAAAGAAAGAAGAACTTTCAGAAGAAGATCAGAAGTTATTAAAAAAATTAAGCTCTAAATAGATTGAAATAATCCTTTTAGTCACTACATAGAGTTAATATATTTGGAGTGTAAGGATTCGTGGATAAATTAACTAAAAAAGGTTCTAAAATTGCCGAGCTTATTGTCAAAGGAAGAGAGCAGGGCTATTTAACCTATGCTGATGTAAACGATCATCTACCTGACGATATCTCTGATCCAGATCAAGTTGATGAAATCATTGGAATGATTAATGACTTAGGTCTTCAAGTTCATGAAACAGCCCCCGATGCCGATGACCTATTACTAGCAGAATCAGAAGACTCTGACGACATTGCTTTAGAGCAAGCAGCAGAAGCTTTGGCTGCGGTTGAGAATGAAACAGGTAGAACAACAGATCCAGTTAGAATGTACATGCGTGAAATGGGTACTGTGGACCTTCTTACCAGAGAAGGTGAGATTGAAATTGCAAAAAGAATTGAAGAGGGCATGAGAGATCTTCTAAACGCTAGTGTTTTTTACCCAAAAACAGTTAATTTTGTTATTAACTATCATCAAATGGTCAAAGACGGCGAGAAAAAAATTAATGATTTTTTAACTGGGTTCTTAGAAGAAATGGAAGTAGTTCCATCTGCTGGACCTGGAAGTCAGAGAGCTAAAGAAGAGGCCGCTGCTGCCGAAGAGTCAGATGAAGAAATTTCATCTGGGCCGGATATGGAAGATCTTCAAAGAAGAATGACAGCCATTAAGCGTCAATATAATAAAACATTAAAGATTATAGAATCAAAAGGAAGAGGTTCAAAAGAATCAACTCTAGAGCATGAAAAACTAGGAGAGATATTCCAGTTCTTAAAATTCAGCCCAAGAATGTTTGATGATATTGCATCAATCGCTAGAGAGGGTTTAAGTGAGATTAGGGAAAGAGAGAAATTTATTCAAGAGCAGCTTGTCAGAAATGCCAGAATGCCTAGAAAAGATTTTCTTGCTGCATACGTTGCAAACCTAACTAAAGTAAAATGGGTTGATTCTCTAATGAAGGAGAAGAAGTATAAAAAAGATCTACTTGAAAAAGTTAAACAAGATGTTGTTATTGCTCAAAAAGATATTATCGACCTAGAAACTAGAGTTGGTTTGAGCGTTAAAGAAATTAAAGAAGTTAATAGAAACATGTCTATGGGTGAAACCAAAATGAGACGTGCTAAGAAAGACATGGTTGAGGCTAACTTAAGACTTGTTATATCTATTGCTAAAAAATATACAAACAGAGGACTTCAGTTCTTAGATTTAATCCAAGAAGGAAACATTGGTTTAATGAAGGCTGTTGATAAATTCGAATATAGAAGAGGTTATAAGTTTTCTACTTATGCTACTTGGTGGATTAGACAGGCTATAACTAGATCAATCGCCGACCAAGCAAGAACAATTAGAATACCAGTGCATATGATCGAGACTATCAATAAGCTTAATAGAGTATCTCGTCAAATGATGCAGGAAATGGGTAGAGAGCCTACTCCAGAAGAGTTGAGTAAAGAGCTTGATATGCCTGAAGACAAAGTTAGAAAGGTATTAAAAATTGCTAAAGAGCCAATTTCAACAGAAACACCAATTGGTGATGATGAAGATTCAAGTTTAGGTGATTTTATTGAAGATACAGTTATTGAATCTCCTCTTGATAATGCTACTGAAGATAGTCTACACTTTGCAACCGATGACGTGCTTGCATCATTAACTGCAAGAGAAGCGAAGGTGCTTAGAATGAGATTTGGTATTGGAATGAATACCGATCACACTCTTGAAGAAGTTGGAAAGCAGTTTGATGTGACAAGAGAAAGAATTCGTCAGATTGAAGCAAAAGCTTTAAGAAAACTTAGACATCCTAGTAGATCTAGTCACTTAAAAAGTTTCTTAGACGATTAAGTTTCGGGCCTGTAGCTCAGTTGGTTAGAGCAGTGGACTCATAATCCATTGGTCGGAGGTTCGAGTCCTCCCGGGCCCACCATT